>Ga0182735_1000431_pt1 | contig 34789 bp, 23 predicted proteins | sample eDN5th30CKraftMG_FD_128524 | JGI IMG/M metagenome (GOLD analysis project Ga0182735, IMG submission 128524) | Enriched Miracle-Growth compost microbial communities from Emeryville, California, USA - eDNA 5th pass 30_C Kraft MG (version 2) (version 2) ...
GACGACGATCTGGACGATGTTGTTGCCGGTGATCAGGGTGGGTGCGATCGTGAAGCCGGTCACGAACATCACCGGGGCCAGGGCCCAGAGCGTCGAGACCGTGAAGAACAGCGCGACGCCGCCCGCGAGCAGCGCGGTCGTGACCACCAGCCGGGTGACCGCCCCCGAGCGCCAGTGGCGCAGGCCGTACCCGAGCCCGGCGAGCAGGGAGCCGAGCGCGAAGCCCGCGAGCAGGAGACCGGCCGCGCTGCGGTGCCCCCGCTCCTCGGCGAAGGCGAGCGTGGCGACGTCGATGCCGCCGAACACCCCGCCCACGGCGACGAACACCGCGACCAGCGCGACCATGGCCGGGTCGGCCAGCACGGTGCGCGTGCGGGCGCCCACGACGACGGGGCGCGGCGGCGGCTCTGTGCCCCGCTGCGCGAGGAACCACCAGCCGCCCAGCCCGGCGCCGAGCATGGGGACCAGGAGGCCCGCGGCCGGATGGACGCTGGTGGCGAGCATCGTGGCCAGCACGGGGCCGATCACGAACACGAGCTCGTCGACGGCCGACTCGAGAGAGTAGGCGGTGTGCAGCGCGCGCCCGTCGTCGAGCACGTGGTTCCAGCGGGCGCGCACGAGCGAGCCGACCGATCCGACGGTCGCGCCGATCAGGACGGCCAGCGCCCACAGCACCGGTTCGGGCGCCCGTGTGGTCGCCGCGAGCATGAACCCGAGCATCGCCAGCGAGGTGAGCACCACCAGGGGGCGCATCACCCGGGACTGGCCGTGCCGGTCGACGAGCCGGGCGATCTGCGGCGAGCAGATCGCCTGCGTCACGATGTAGGCCGCCGAGACGCGACCGCCCTGCGCGTAGGAGCCCGTCTGCCCCTGGACCATGAGCACGATGGCGATGCCGACCATCGACATCGGCAGCCGCGCCACGGCTCCGGCCGCGGAGAACTGCCACGCGCCCGGACGGCGCAGGACGGCGAGGTAGGGGTTACCGGTGGACGAGGTCGGCCGCGAGGGGTGGTGCGGCTGGTTCTGCGAGGGCATCAGACCAGTGTTTCACGGCCGTTCCACAGATTTCTCCGCAGCGGCCGCCCGCTCGACGCGCCTAGGCGAGCGCCGTGGCGACGACCTCCTTGGCCTCCTCCTGCACGCATGCGAGGTGCTCGGCGGAGACGAAGGACTCCGCGTAGACCTTGTATACGTTCTCGGTGCCCGACGGGCGTGCGGCGAACCAGGCGTTCTCGGTCGTCACCTTGAGCCCGCCGATGCTCGCGCCGTTCCCGGGCGCCGTGGTGAGGGCGGCCGTGATGGGCTCGCCGGCGAGCGCGGTCGAGGTGACCTGGGACGGGTCGAGCGCCGCGAGCTTCGCCTTCTCCTCCAGGGTCGCCGGGGCGTCGACGCGCGCGTACCAGGACTCGCCGTACTGCCCCACGAGCCCGGCGTGCAGCTGGGAGGGAGACTTCCCGGTCACCGCGAGGATCTCCGAGGCGAGCAGCGCGAGCAGCAGACCGTCCTTGTCGGTGGTCCACACGGTCCCGTCCTTGCGGAGGAACGACGCTCCCGCCGACTCCTCGCCGCCGAAGCCGACGGACCCGTCGAGCAGCCCCGGCACGAACCACTTGAAGCCGACCGGCACCTCGTCGAGGCGGCGCCCCAGGCCGGCGGCCACCCGGTCGATCAGGCTCGAGGACACGAGCGTCTTGCCGATCGCGGCGCCGGCGGGCCAGGCCGGGCGCGCGCCGCCGTACAGATAGCTGATGGCCGTGGCGAGGTAGTGGTTGGGGTTCATCAGGCCGGCGTCGGGCGTGACGATGCCGTGCCGGTCGGAGTCGGCGTCGTTGCCCGTCGCGATGTCGTACGGGCTCGACCCGCTGCCGCGCACCTTGGCGACGAGCGAGGCCATGGCCGAGGGCGAGGAGCAGTCCATGCGGATCTTGCCGTCCCAGTCGAGCGTCATGAACGACCAGCGCGGGTCGACCTCGGGGTTGACCACGGTGAGGTCGAGGCGGTGCCGCTCGGCGATGGCCCCCCAGTACTCCACCGACGCGCCACCGAGGGGGTCGGCGCCGATGCGCACGCCCGCCGCACGGATCGCGTCGAGGTCGAGGATGCTCGGCAGGTCGTCGACATAGGTGCCGAGGAAGTCGTACCGCGCCGTCGTGGGCGCGGCCAGCGCGGCGTCGACCGAGACGCGGGGCACCTGCCCGACGCCGGAACGCAGCAGCGCGTTGGCGCGGTCGGCGATCCAGCCGGTCGCCTCGGACCCCGCCGGCCCGCCGTGCGGCGGGTTGTACTTGAAGCCGCCGTCGCGCGGCGGGTTGTGCGAGGGCGTCACGACGATGCCGTCGGCCAGGCCGGTGCCGCTCGAGCGCACTCCTGCGGGCGTGCCGGCACCGTTCGCGCGCAGGATCGCGTGCGAGACGGCGGGGGTGGGTGTCCAGGAGCCGCGGCTGTCGACGCGCACCTCGACGCCGGCCGCGGCGAGCACCTCGAGCGCGGTGCGCCAGGCGGGCTCGGACAGGCCGTGCGTGTCCCGACCGATGAACAGCGGGCCGCCCGTGCCCTGCGCCCGGCGGTACTCGACGATCGCCGCGGTGATCGCGACGATGTGCGCCTCGTTGAACGCTCCGTCGAAGGCCGACCCGCGGTGCCCGGACGTGCCGAACACGACGCGCTGCGCCGGGTCGTCGAGGTCGGGCGTGCGGTCGTAGTACGCGCCCAGGAGCGCGTCGACGTCGATCAGGTCGGCCGGGGTGGCAAGAGTGCCTGCGCGAGGATCCATGCACTGATCCTGCCACCTGCGCCGGGCCTTGGGCAGGCCGGCGCCTCCGCGCGCCCGGCCGTGCGGAGGCGAGCCGATAGGATCGAGCGCATGTCGAAGAGCACCCCCCTGGATTTCGTGTCGCGCCCGTTCGCCGGTCTGCCCTCCGAGGCGGACTGGGTCGCGCTGCGGGAGATCGTCCCGTCCGCGACGGCGACCGTGCGCACCACGGCCGAGCACGGCTCGCGCGAGATCACGATCGTGACGTCGCTGCCCGAGTCCTGGCCCGCGCTGCACCGCCTCGACGGTGCGATCCTCGTCGCTCTGCAGACGAACGCCGGCTCGGGCGACCCGAGCCGGGACATCGCCGCGACCCTCCTCGCCGCGCTCGACCTCGAGCCCGGCACCCCCGTGCTCACCACGGTGCTGCCCGAGGCGGGCCCGCGGCTGCAGGACGTCCTGGACCTCTCCGACGGGTTCGTCCCGACCGTCCACGACGACTTCGACTACTGGCTCGACCCGAACGCGGAGCGCACCGAGGAGATCAAGCACTCCCTCGAGGACGCCGCCTCGACGATCGTCGAGACCGTCAAGCTCGACTCCGTGCCGAGCGCCTACTGGTGCCGGATGGGCTCGCGCGAGTTCCTGCGCTGGGCCTTCGCCTACGACGAGGAGAAGGTGCTCGACGGCATCGCCCGACTCCACGCGAAGCGCGCCTCGTCGGTGGCCGGCGGCAAGTTCGTGGGTGCCTTCCGTGCCTGCGGGATCTCGATCCCGGTGTGGGAGCTGCCGCGCGGCACCCAGGCGGGCGACGTCGAGGAGGCGGCGGCCGAGTTCCTCCCCGGGTTCCAGGCCGCGCTCGACGACGACTCCGACCTCACCTCGGACGAGCGCCGCGCCCGCGCCGGCATCGTCGCCCGCCAGGTCACCCTGCGCTGACCCGCCACGCCGGCCCCGCTCGGCGCGCCCTGCCCGGCGCACCCGCCAGGGCGCGTCGGACCCGGATGTCTCGCCCTGTGACACAGCGCGTCTTTTGCCTCCCGTGACGTGCACCGGACCCGTTCCTGACCACTAGGCTAGGAACTGTGAGTTTCGGTCGAGGTTCGGTCAGGTCCGCCGCGGGCCGTCGGCGTGTCGCCGTCATCATCCCGGCGAAGGACGAGGCGCGCCGGATCGCTGCGACCGTGCGCGCCGCGCGCGCCATCCCGCACGTCGACCTGGTGCTGGTGGTCGACGACGGCTCCGAGGACAACACCCAGGACGTCGCCCGCGACGCCGGGGCCGTGGTGGTCCGCCACTCGCACAACCGCGGCAAGGGCGCGGCCATGGAGACCGGGGCTGCCGTCGTCGCGATGCGGGACGCCGTCGGCGCCGAGCCGCGGCTCCTGCTCTTCATCGACGGCGACCTCGCCGAGTCGGCCGTCAACACCGCACCGCTCGTCGACCCCGTGATCGCCGGCGAGGCCGACATGTCGATCGCCGTGCTGCCCCCGCAGGCGGGCGCGGGCGGGCAGGGGATCGTGGTGGGGGCGGCGCGGCGCGGCATCGCGCAGCTGACCGGGTGGGTCCCGCAGCAGCCGTTGTCCGGCATGCGTTGCCTGACCCGCGAGGCCTTCGAGGCGGGGACGCCGCTGGCGCACGGCTGGGGCGTCGAGGTGGGCCTGACGATCGACCTGCTGCGGCGCGGCTTCAAGGCCGTCGAGGTGCCGTGCGACCTGCGCCACCGCGCCTCCGGCAGGGACCTGGCGGGGCAGGTGCACCGCGCTGGTCAGTACCGTGACGTCCTGCTCGCCATCAACGCCCGGCGCGTCCGCGCGGGCCTGGGGGCCGCCCGCCGGACCGTCACGTCCCGCAAGCGGCGCTGAGTCAGGCCGCCCTGCGGCCGGCATCCCAGGCGAGCATGAGCGGTGCGGCCATCAGGAGACCGAGCGCGGGGATGCTGGGGCCGGAGTCGTTGACCAGCGCCGCTCCCACGAGCGTGACCGGGACCGCCCACACCCACAGCGCGTTCGACCTCGCCGCGAGCCCCGGGACCTGCCGCCGCCACGCCGCCGCGACGACCCACAGCACCGCGACGACCACCACGCTGCCCACGGCCGCGGGCCACCCGCTCGTCACCACGCCGAACGCGCCCTCGAGCTTGCGGCCGAGCACATCCCGTCCCCCGCCGTCGAGCACGTCCTGGACGAAGTCGCCCAGGTGGGTGCGCCGCTGGGGCCCTCGGGCCCAGTCGGCGGCGGCCGCTGCGACCACCACCGCGACCGCGACGACGCCGGTCGCCACCCAGTGCCGTGCCCGCACCGTCACCCCCGAGGCCGCCAGCAGCAGCATCGCGAGCCCGGGCACCAGCGCGACCGGTCCACCGAGGTCGGCACCGAGCGAGGGCAGCCCGTCGACCGCGAGCGACCCGATCCCGACGACGGACAGGGCGGCCACCGCGACCCGCGGCGCCCACGCGGGCGGGAGCCCGGCGACGCGGGGGAACGGGGCCCCGTCCTGCCGGTGGCGGGCGAGCACCCACCCGAGGCCGCCCACGAGCGCGAGCGTGGCCACGGCGAAGAAGGCGAAGGCGGTGTTGTTCATCCCGTAGAAGCGACCGGCGAGCTGCGGCAGCGTGCCCATCGGGCTGGCCAGCTGCCAGGGCGCCCCGCGCGCGACGTCCACGGCGAGCACGAGCCAGGTGACGGCCGCGACCGTGAGCGGCGCGGCGAGGGCGCGCAGACGTTCCCGGGTGGCCGAGCCGTGCCCGCGGAGCCGTCGCGCGACGCCCACCGCGACGCCGGCGACCGCGGTGGCGGCGAGAAGGGCCACCGCGGTGTAGGCGAGGGCGGGGACGCCTGCCCGCCACCACGGCACGGCGTTCGCCAGCGTCGCGGCGACCGGGAGCGACGCGAGCCAGAGGTTCCCGAGGCGCACGACGCCGCGCTCGCGCCGGAGCCTGGCGAGGAAGGTCACCGACAGGACGCCGAGCGCCACGAGGAGGGCCGTCACCGCGCGGGTCGCCGCGGACAGGTCCTGGGCGGCTGACGCGCGGTCGCCGTCGTCGACGAGACCTGTGCGGGCGGCGGCGAGGTCCCAGGGGCTGTCGGCCGCGGTGGTCGCGATCGGGGCGCCGATCCCACCGGCGCTGTCGAGCCCCAGCGCGGCGGTGACCGTCGCGGGCACGTCGGTCGTCAGCACCAGACCGTCGGTCCGGGTCGAGGTCGAGGTGAGCAGCCCCGTGCCCTCCCCGAGCACGAACGCGGCCTGGAGCGCGGCCTCCTTCGCCCCGGGCGCGTCGGCGAGCGAGGCGACGACGACGGTGGTGCGCGCGAGCGAGGGGTCGTCGGCGACGATGGCGTCGAGCGCTGCCACGAGGCGATTGTCCAGGGCGCCGAGACCCTGGTCGTCGGTCCCCACGTCGACCACGGTCAGCCGGTCGTCCGCGGTCCGGCGCACGGCCTCGGCCAGGCCGGCGGCGTCCGTGGTGGCGGAGCCGTCGACGACCTCGCCCGCCACCGTCCCCTCGGAGGTGGCCAGCGCGACGGCGGCACCGGCGCCGACCGCGCTCGCGGCCACCCCGGACCGCTCCACCACGTCGCCCAGGGCGCCGAGCCGGGCGTCGAAGGACTGCGCGGCCGCGGCCGCGACGTAGTCCTGCCAGCCCGGGACGACGCTCGCGGGCCCCCCGGCCACCGCGGGCAGCGGCGTGCACGGTGCGTCGCCGTCAGGACGCGACGACGCCCGGGTGCCCGCGGACAGCGCGAGCCAGCCGTCGGCGGGGCACGCGGTGGTGCGGATGCTGCGGACCACGAGGTTGCCGGGGGCGACCTCGTCGGCGTGCGCCTCGAGGAAGGCGGAGAGCGCGGGCATCGCGTCGACGTCCGCCCAGGTCATCCCCGCGGTGCCGATCACGACGACCCGGTCTCGCGGGCCGTGCGTCGTGGCTGCCGTCGCGGCCGCGCTCGGCACCACGACGCCGAGCGCGAGCGTCCCCAGTGCCGCGACCAGGCGCAGCGCCGCTCTCCCCGCCACCGTGGCTACCGCTGCGTGACGAGCTTGGGGGCCGGCGCCCGCACGGTCAGCGCGGCCGGGTCGACCCAGGCCTCCATGCCCCGGGCCTCGCCGAGCACCTCGCCGTCGATCTGCACCTGCTGGGGGCGCTCGGAGCGCACGGTGATGTGCGTGCCCGTGGTGTGGTCGATGCGCCCGATCTTCTTGGGCAGGTCGTTGTGGATGCCCATGCCCTGCATCACCACCTCCCCGAACAGCTGCGCCCAGCCGACCACGCCGCCACGGGTGTCGACCGCGGCGAGGTCGAGGATGCCGTCGTCGATCACCGCCGAGGGCAGCAAGGTGATGCCACCCGGGAGCCGGCCGCAGTTGCCCACCAGCAGGGTGCGCAGCTTGGTGCGCACCTCGGGGCGGTCGTCGATGGTGATGCGCAGCTCCACGCGGCGCGAGTGCAGGTGGCGCGCCCCGGCCATGAAGTAGGCGAGCCACCCCACCTTCGCCTTGAGGCTCGAGCGGGTGTCGGCCACCATCGCGGCGTCGAAGCCCATGCCGCCGATCACGAGGAACACCTGCGTCTCCCCGCGCCCGCCGTCCGTGGGCAGCAGCCGCAGCCGCCCCACGTCGATGCGTCGGGTGTGGGGGGCGAGGACGGCCTGGAGGGCGGCGTCCACGTCGTTCACGTCGATGTCGAGGTTGCGGGCCAGCAGGTTCCCGGTGCCCATGGGCAGGATCCCCATGGCGACCTCGGTCCCGGCGAGCGCCTCGGCCACGGCGCGCACGGTGCCGTCGCCTCCGACCGCCACGACGACGTCGGCGCCCGCGGCCACCGCCTCCCGGGCAGGGCCCTGCCCGGGGTCCTCGCGCGTCGTCTCGAACCACGAGGCCGGTCGCAGGCCGCGTGCGGCGAAGATGGTGTCGATCTGGTCGCGCAGCCGGGGCGCGGAGGGCTTGGAGGGGTTGAGCACGAACGCGTACCGGGTGGGCCGCGTCGACGGGTCGGGCCCGACGGCATCGTCGAGCCGCTCGCCGATGTGCGCGACGGCCCCGGCGCGGGCACGGCCGCGCACGGTGACGAGCGCGACGCCCGCCACCACCAGGGCCAGGACCGCGACGACGAGCGTGACGACGACGATCCAGACCGGGGTGTGCACAGCACCACGGTAGACGTAGCGGAGCGGATACTCTTGCTGGGTGATCGATCTGCGCCTGCTCCGTGACAACCCTGACCTCGTGCGTGCCAGCCAGGAGGCCCGTGGTGAGGACCCCTCTCTGGTCGACGCGGTGCTCGCTGCCGACGCGCGTCGTCGGGCCACGCTCGCCGACTTCGAGCGGGTCCGCGCGGAGCAGAAGTCGCTCGGCAAGCAGGTCGCCTCGGCCCAGGGCGACGAGCGCGCCGCGCTGCTCGCCCGCACCAAGCACCTGTCCGACGAGGTCAAGGCGCTGCAGTCGGACGCCGCCGACGCCGAGACCGAGCTCGGCACGCTCGCCCGCCGCATCTCCAACGTCGTCGAGGGCGCCCCGGCCGGCGGCGAGGACGACTACGTCGTGGTGAAGACCGTCGGCACGCCGCGCGACTTCGCGGCCGAGGGCTTCGAGCCCGCCGACCACCTCGCGATCGGCGAGGGCCTGCGGGCCATCGACACCGTGCGCGGCGCCAAGGTCTCCGGCTCGCGGTTCTACTACCTCACCGGCATCGGCGCACGCCTCGAGCTGGCGCTGCTCAACGCGGCCGTCGACCAGGCGGTGGGCGCCGGGTTCACGCCCATGATCACCCCCACGCTCGTCAAGCCCGAGGTGATGGCGGGCACGGGGTTCCTGGGGGCGCACGCCGACGAGATCTACCGTCTCGAGGCGGACGACCTCTACCTCACCGGGACGAGCGAGGTCGCGCTCGCGGGCTACCACAGCGACGAGATCCTCGACCTCTCGGCCGGCCCCCAGCGCTACGCGGGCTGGAGCGCGTGCTACCGCCGCGAGGCGGGCTCGCACGGCAAGGACGTGCGCGGCATCATCCGGGTCCACCAGTTCCACAAGGTGGAGATGTTCAGCTACACGCAGGTGGAGGATGCCGCCGCGGAGCACGAGCGGCTGCTCGCCTTCGAGGAGCAGATGCTCGCGCGCGCCGAGCTGCCCTACCGCGTGATCGACACCGCTGCGGGCGACCTCGGGTCGAGCGCGGCCCGCAAGTTCGACTGCGAGGCGTGGCTGCCCACCCAGCAGCGTTTCCTCGAGCTCACCTCGACCTCGAACTGCACGACCTTCCAGGCGCGCCGCCTGGGCATCCGGGAGCGCACGGACAGCGGGGAGACCCGTGCGGTGGCGACCCTGAACGGCACGCTGGCCACGACCCGCTGGATCGTCGCGATCCTCGAGAACCACCAGCAGGCGGACGGCTCGGTGCGCGTGCCCGAGGGCCTGCGCCCCTACCTGGGCGGGCTCGAGGTGCTCGAGCCGCAGACCGCGCAGGCGTGACGACGGCGCGCGAGTCCGGCGCTCCGACGGTGGGCACGACGCACGACGTCGGCTCCGTGGCGCCAGGGGCGTGGCTCGTCGCGCTCGACATCGACGGGACGCTGCTCTCGCACGACGGCTTCCTGTCCGCCGAGGCGCGTGGCGCCGTGGCCGACGTGCGAGGAGCCGGGCACGAGGTGGTGCTCGCGACGGGCCGCTCTCTCGTGGGCGTGCTGCCCGTGCTCGTCGACCTGGGCATCACGACCTCGTGGGTGGTCGCCTCCAACGGCGCCGTCACCGCGAGGGTCGACCCGGCGATCGACGGTGGCTACGAGATCGTCGACCTGGTCACCTTCGACCCCGAGCCGGCGTTGCGCGCCGTGCGCGCCGAGCTGCCCGAGGCCCACATCGCGGTCGAGAAGGTCGGTGTCGGCTCCCTGGTCACGAGCCCCTTCCCGGACGGCGAGCTCACCGGTGAGCAGCTGGTCATGGACTTCGAGGAGCTGTGCGCGCTGCCCGCCACGCGCGTGGTGGTGCGCAGCCCCGCGCACACGAGCGAGCACTTCACCGAGCTGGCGCACCGCCTCGCGCTGACCGAGGTCTCGTACTTCGTCGGCTGGACGGCGTGGCTCGACATCGTGCCTCCGGGCGTGACGAAGGCGAGCGCACTGGAGCGGCTGCGCGGTGTGCTGGGCGCGGACCCGGATCGCACCCTCGCGGTCGGCGACGGGTCCAACGACGTCGCCATGCTCGCCTGGGCCGCGCGGGGGGTCGCCATGGGCCACGCCGCCGCGGCGGTCGTCGCGGCGGCGGACGAGCTGACGCTCCCGATCGCGGACGACGGCGTCGTGCCTGTGCTGCGGAGCCTGCTCGAGGGCTGACCTCGCGTTCTTCGCCGGCCAGCAGCGCCGATCCGCCGGTATCCGACGTTGACCTGCACCGATGCGGTGGTCGCTGTCGCCGGGCAAAGAATTTCCATTGTCTGGACAAAGAAATCCCCCGCTCCTCGACTTGTGCGGCCTCGTTGGAAGCGTTCCCATGAGAGTGAGACGCCGCGTCGCGGCAGGATGCGCAGCGCCGCCGTCCTACGCCCCGGGACCTCCGGAGCGCATCACGTCACAACGAGGTGAGCGAGAGATGACCAGCAACAAGACAAGGCTTCGGCACGTGTCGAGGCTGGGGGCGGGCGTCGCGGTGCTCGCGCTGCTCCTGGCCGGGTGCTCGAGCGGGTCGGACAAGACGACGTCCGCGACGGGCGGGACCGGGGACTGTGCCGCCTACGCCGCCTACGGGGACCTCACCGGGAAGACCGTCACCGTCTACTCCGGCATCGTCGCTCCCGAGGACACGGCCTACATCAACTCCTACAAGCCCTTCGAGGAGTGCACCGGTGTCAAGGTGAACTACACCGCGGACAAGAGCTTCGAGCAGCAGGTGCTCGTCCAGGCCAAGGCGGGCAACCCGCCCGACATCGCGATCGTCCCGCAGCCCGGCCTGCTCAAGCAGCTCGTGGCGACGGGCAAGGCGGTCGCGGCGCCCCAGGCCGTCGCCGACAACGTCGACAAGTGGTGGGGCAAGGACTGGAAGGCGTACGGCACGGTCGACGGGACCTTCTACGCCGCACCGTCGGGCGCCAGCGTCAAGTCCCTCGTCTGGTACTCGCCCCAGGAGTTCGCCGACAAGGGCTACAAGGTCCCCACGACCCTCGACGAGCTCAAGGCGCTCAGCGACCAGATCGTCGCGGACGGTGACCACAAGCCGTGGTGCGCCGGCATCAGCTCCGGCGAGGCGACGGGCTGGCCCATCACCGACTGGATGGAGGACTTCGTGCTGCGGCTCGGCGGTCCGGACGTCTACGACCAGTGGGTCAACCACGACATCGCCTTCAACTCCGAGGTTCCCACCGAGGCCCTGGACGCGGTCGGCGACTACCTCAAGAACCCCGACTACGTGAACGCGGGCATCGGCGACGTCTCCTCGATCGCGACGACGACCTTCCAGGACGGCGGTCTGCCGATCCTCGACGGGACCTGCTCGCTGCACCGCCAGGCGTCGTTCTACGCGGCGAACTTCCCGGAGGGCACCAAGATCGCCGAGGACGGCGACGTCTTCGCGTTCTACCTGCCGGGCAAGACGGCGGACGACCACCCGGTGCTCGGCGCGGGCGAGTTCAACCTGGCCTTCTCCGACCGCCCCGAGGTCCAGGCGCTGCAGACCTTCCTGTCGACCGACACCTGGGCGAACATCAAGGCCAAGGCGAGCTCGGACGCCACCCAGGGCGGGTGGATCAGCGCCAACACCGGGCTCGACCCGGCGAACCTGGTGAATCCGATCGACAAGCTGTCGGTGCAGATCCTCCAGGACCCGAACACCGTCTTCCGCTTCGACGGCTCCGACCAGATGCCCGCGGCCGTGGGCTCCGACGCCTTCTGGAAGCAGGCGACCAACTGGATCACCGGGCAGGACACGAAGACCACGCTCGACAAGATCGAGGCAGCCTGGCCGGCCTCCTGACACACCGGGAGGTGCTGGGCGGGCCGGCGCCGCCGGTCCGGGCCCCCGCACCCCTGACCGCCCGCGCGCCGTCGCCGAGGTGCTCTCTCGGCGACGGCGCGCGGGACCCGTCGCCGCGGCACCCTGGAGGAGGACCGATGGATATCCCACAAAAGCTGTTGGCAGTGCTCTACGCGCTGGCGGCCTTCGCCGTCGTCGTCGGTCTGATACTCGTCGTGGCCACGTGGACGGAGCGCCGTCGCCCACGGGCCGTGGCGTGGTGGTTCCTGGCACCGACCTTCGCGCTCCTCGCGGTCGGGCTGGTCTGGCCGGCGCTGCGGACCATCTGGCTGTCGTTCTTCGGGCCGGACGGCTCCGGCTTCGTGGGGCTGCGCAACTACGGCACGATCTTCACCAGCTCCGAGGACCTGGTGGTGCTGCGCAACACGGTGCTGTGGACGCTCGTCACCCCCTTCGTCGCCACGGCGATCGGCCTCGTCTACGCCGTGCTGGTGGACGGCGCCCGGGGCGAGTCGTTCTCGAAGGCGCTGATCTTCCTGCCCATGGCGATCTCGCTGGTGGGCGCGTCGATCATCTGGAAGTTCATGTACGACTTCAAGTCGCTCGACGCCGGCACCAAGGCGCACCCGCCTCAGCAGATCGGTCTGCTCAACCAGATCATCGTGTGGCTCGGCGGGCACCCCTACGACTTCTTGCTCAACAGCCCCCTGAACACGTTCTTCCTCATCGCCGTGATGATCTGGATCCAGGCGGGCTTCGCGATGACGATCCTGTCGGCGTCGATCAAGGCGATCCCGGTGGACGTCGTGGAGGCCGCGCGCCTCGACGGCGTCTCGCGGGTGCAGATGTTCCGGTTCGTCACGCTGCCGACCATCCGCCCAGCGGTCGTCGTCGTCCTCACGACCATCGCGATCGCGTGCCTGAAGGTCTTCGACGTCGTGCGCACCATGACCGGCGGCAACTTCGGTACCGACGTGATCGCGAACGAGTTCTTCACCCAGAGCTTCAGCGCCGCGAACTATGGGCTCGGTGCGGCGCTCGCCGTGCTGCTGTTCGTCCTCGTGATCCCGATCGTCGTCTACAACGTCCGCCAGATGCGCGCATCGGAGGCCCGCTGATGACCGCCAGCTCCGTCACACCCGCCATCGAGGGTGCCGCACCGCCTCCGACCGTCGACGAGCGCGTCGCCGAGAAGGCCGCGGCGGTCGCCCGCCGCAAGCTCAGCTCGCCGTGGGCCTCGGTGGCCGCCGTCGTGCTGGCGATCGCATGGACCACGCCGACCCTCGGTCTGCTGGTCACCTCGTTCCGGCCCGCCAAGGACATCACCTCCAACGGGTGGTGGACGATCTTCACCAACCCCAGGCTCACCCTCGAGAACTACCAGGCGGTCCTCGACCCGAACGCGACGGCAGGGCTGCCGGCGTTCTTCGTGAACTCGATCGTCATCACCATCCCCGCCGTCGTCGCGCCCCTCATGCTCGCGACGCTCGCCGCCTACGCCTTCGCGTGGATGAAGTTCCGGTTCCGCAACGCGCTGTTCGTGGCCGTGTTCGCGCTCCAGGTCGTGCCGATCCAGGTGACGCTGCTCCCGCTGCTGACGATGTACGTCAAGCTCAACCTCAACGGTACGTTCTGGTCGATCTGGCTCTCGCACACCATGTTCGGGCTGCCCCTCGCGATCTTCCTGCTGCACAACTTCATGCGCGAGATCCCGCGCGAGCTCGTCGAGGCCGCGCGTGTGGACGGGGCGAGCCACGTGCGGATCTTCTTCACGCTGATGCTGCCGATGATGCGGCCCGCGCTCGCGGCCTTCGGCATCTACCAGTTCCTGTGGGTCTGGAACGACCTCCTCGTCGCGCTGACCTTCGCGGGGCCGGGCAAGGCGACAGCACCCATGACGGTGGCGCTGTTCAACCTCGTGGGGTCCCGCGGGACGGCCTGGTACCTGCTCTCGGCAGGGGCGTTCGTGTCGATGGTCGTGCCCGTGGTGGTGTTCGTCGCCCTGCAGCGCTACTTCGTGCGAGGGCTGCTGGCGGGATCGGTGAAGGGATGACGACGAGCTGACCACGAGGGCGCCCAGCCCGGGAGCGTGACCACGAGGCGCCGCCAGGTGCCGCGGAGCACGACGGTCGCAGGACCGTCGTGCTCCGCGCGTCTGTCCGCTCCCTCGGGTCGGATCCGCGCCAGACCCTTGCCGTCCCTGCTGCCGCACAGGTTAAAGTCGCCCTTGAGGCTCATGAGGTAGCAGTGACTGGCCGAAGTAAGAGGGACGGGTACGTGTGCGCCGCCGCGCACGTCCCGCAGGAATGACCGCGAGGTTACGGACTGGAGGGCGCATGCTACGCCGACTGAGTGTGCGGGGAAAGATTCTCGCGACCCTTGCGGTCCCTGTGCTCGTGCTCGTGATCGCCGCCGTCATCATCGCCGGTCAGTCGATCGCTACTGCGGTCACGGCCGATCAGAGCAAGGCGATCGCACAGGCCACGAAGTCCCACGACGCGCTGATGACCGCGCTGCAGGACGAGTATGACGTCACGCTCGACAACGCCTCGGCCGGAGACAAGGGCTCGCAGGCGATCGCGAAGGCGCGCACCGTCACGGACGCCGCGCGTGCCGAGTACCTCGCGAAGGCCGAGCCCATCGACCTGAGCGTGTACTCCGGAGAGGTCGAGTCCGCGTGGTCCACCGCGGCGTCGAGCCTGAAGGACATCGACGCGTCCCGATCGGCCATCGACGACGCGCTCGCGGACGTGCTGGTGATCAGCCGGGCCCCTGTCATCAACTCCACGTACCGCAAGATCATCGACTCTCAGGCGGGCTTCTACGGGACCCTGATCGACGCGCTGACCGACCGTTCCACGGCTCGCAGCTTCGACCTCTACAGGCAGACGTTCCTGCTGCGCGCCGACTACGCCGACGAGGTGCGCCTGGCGACGCCGTTGCTGACGCGGAGCGAGCCCAGTGTCGTGCAGGGCGGGGCCTCCGGTACCCAGGGTGCCATCACTCCCGCTGCGACGCTCGCGGCGAACGCGGTGCAAGCGACGAACGCCGGTCTGACGTCGGTGACCGACAAGCTCGACCAGCTGGGCCTGTCGCAGATCACGGTCCCGCAGTTCAGCTACAACCTCGGCCGTGCCCGGGCCACCGTGCTCGCCGGGCGAGGCGACCACGCGCAGGAGGCGTCCGTCGTCGACTGGCCGAAGGACACGGCGACCTTCTCCACGGCGCTGGCCGACACGCAGGACTCCATCCGGGCGGAGGTGATCGGCGTCGTCGCCGAGGCGTCCAGCGAGGCGTGGACCCGAGCGTGGCTCACGGTGGCCGCCGTCCTCCTGGCGATCTTTCTCTCGGTGCTGCTGGCGCTCCTCATCGCCCGCCAGGTGACGCGGCCGCTCTCGCTGCTCACCGCAGCCGCCGGACGCGTCCGCGACGAGCTGCCGAAGCTCGTCGAGCAGTCCGCGACGCCCGGCGAGCTACCGGACATGAGCATCGAGCCGATCGACCTCGAGTCGCACGACGAGATCGGCCAGCTGGCCGACGCCTTCAACGAGGTGAACGACACGACCGTGTCCGTCGCCCGCGAGCAGGCCGCGCTGCGTGGGTCCATCGCCGAGATGTTCGTCAACGTGGCCCGCCGCGACCACGCGCTCCTCAACCGCCAGCTGTCGTTCCTCGACGACCTGGAGCGGACCGAGGAGGACCCGACGACGCTGTCGAACCTCTTCCGCCTCGACCACCTCGCGACCCGGATGCGCCGCAACTCCGAGTCGCTCCTCGTGCTCGCCGGCATCGACTCCGGTCGTCGCGTGCGCGAGGGCATGCCGCTCTCGGACGTCATCCGCACCGCTTCCTCCGAGATCGAGGCCTACGACCGCGTCGAGCTGCTGCTGTCCGACGACCCGACGATGCTCGGGCACCACGCGCTCAACGCCGCGCACCTGCTCGCCGAGCTGCTCGAGAACGCGACGATGTTCTCCGACCCGTCGAGCATGATCGAGGTCTCGACGCAGACCGACCGCTACTACGTGAGCGTCGTCGTCAAGGACCACGGTCTGGGCATGACGCCCGAGGAGCTCGAGGCGGCCAACAAGAAGCTCTCCTCGCGCACGGCGAGCGACGTCGTCGGCAGCCAGCGGCTCGGTCTGTTCGTGGTCGGACGCATCGCCGACCGTCTGGGCGCCCACGTGACCTTCGACAGCGCCGAAGGCGGCGGCACGCTCGTCACCACGGCGTTCCCCCGGGGTCTGTTCGTCGGCATGGACGAGTACGTCGAGCCGGGACGGAGCGGGGACGCCGGGCTCCCCGGGGCCGAGGCCGTGCCCGCGGAGCCCATCGACCTCGCGACCCTGACCGACGGGCAGACCGACGCTGGGATCCCGCGCCGCAAGGCGCGCGCGGCCGAGCCGGTCGCGGCGGCACCGAGCGTCGGGCTGACCGCGGAGCTCAACGAGGAGGACATCATCCTCCCCGCGATCGAGACCCCGGTGGACGCGGGCGCGGGTCTCGACGAGGCCACCGAGGGCGATGCCTGGCAGCCGCTGCAGATCACGGACGACCCGATCGGCTCGGGCCTCGCGACCCGCCGCACGGACGGCTCCGGCGGGCTGCCGAGCCGGACCCCCGCGGCCCCTGCGGTCGTCGACCTGGACACCCCGGAGGTCGCCGCGCCGGTCGGCACCGCGGCCCGGTCGGCGATGTTCTCCAGCTTCCGCGCCCGCGACGCGCTCATCCCTGCGGCGACTGACGAGGTCGCGCCCGCGGCGGACGAGGTCGCGGAAGAGCCGCAGCCCGAGCCCTTCGTGGTTCCCGGTCTCGCGCCCGACGGCGACGAGTCGTGGAGCCAGACCTCGGCGTGGGCGACGCCGTCGTCCGAGGCCGAGACGACCGTGATGCCGGCGTTCGGTGCGGCGGAGCCGGTCGACGCCGACTCCATCTCGCCTGTCGTCGAGGAGCCCGCCGAGGTCGCGCCCTCGGCGGACCTCTGGGTCCCGCCGACCGAGCCCGCGGTCTCGCAGCCCGACGCCTGGACGCCGCCGGCGGAGCCGGAGCCCGAGCCGTGGGCGCCGACCGTGGCGGACGCGGTGGAGCAGCCGGCGTCGGAGCCCGTCCCCGCGAGCGACGAGGCCTTCGCGCCGGAGCCGTTGACGGCCGAGCCGGTCGCGCTGGACCCCGTCGTCTCCGAGCCCGCGGCCCCCGCGCAGGTGGCGGAGGACACGTTCGGTCTCGACTTCGTCCCCGTCGATCCCTTCGCCCCGGTGGTGCGCACGGACGTGGTGCCTGGCGTCCAGCCCGTCGCCGAGGCGCAGCCGCCCGTGGCACCCGAGGTGGCCCCGGAGCCGGTGCGCCGCCTGCCGCGTCACGCGGCGCCCGACGACCTGGAGCGCCTGGCCCGGGAGATCGAGTCGGGTGAGCAGGCGATCGGCGCGCAGGCGATCGACGAGGTCGCGGGGTCGACCGAGCAGGTGCCGGGCCTCGTCGACGACGAGCCCGCGCCGCCCGCCGCCGACCTGACGAGCACGCCAGAGCTGTCCCAGTGGCACGTGCCGGGGCTCGCGGACGACGAGACGGCGCCGGACGGCGTCCTCGACGCTGCGGCGGCCGACGTCGTGCCCGTGCCGGAGCCCGCTGGGTTCGAAGCGGCCGGCTACGAGGCGTTCGGGTCCGAGACGGCTGCGGCCGAGACTGCTCCCGACGGCGCTGCCGCGGAGCAGACGACCGATCCACTGCTCGCTGACCCCGCGCCCTTCGGGCCGACGGACGAGTGGGTCGACCAGGAGGCGGCGTCCGCGCTCGCCCGGCCCGAGTCGTTCGCGCCCGAGCAGCCCGCACCGGCCGCCGAGGTGCCGGACGGCATCAGCGCGGGCCTGGTTCCCGAGGGCGCGGCCCCCGCCGTGCCAGCGTTCGCGGACGTCATCGCCGATGTGCCCAGCGAGCCCGAGCCCAAGAAGAAGGGTCTGCTCGGCCGCCTCTTCGGCGGCGGCCGCAAGGGGAAGGACGAGGTCGAGGAGACCGCCGCTGCCGCGCCGACGGTGGCCCCGGCCACGCAGGGTGCACCCCCGCCGGTCTTCGCTCCGACGTCCGGCCCGGCTCCCGAGCCCTATGCGAGCGGCGCGAGCTTCACGGTGCAGCCAGCCACGGAGCCGTTCGCCGCCCCGGCCCCGGCCGAGAGCCTCGCGCCCGAGCAGGGCGTCTCGTACGCGCCTGTCGTGCAGGTCCACGACGAGGCTCCGGGGGCGCCCGCGCCCCATGACCACGCGGCCTACGAGCACCCCACCTTCGACCACGGTGCGGTCGTCGGCGCCCCGGCCGACGAGTCCGCGTTCCCCGTGGCCCCGTCCTCCTTCGGACCGGACGGTGAGCCGACGATGACCGCGTACGCTCAGGCGTACCCGGACGCTCAGGCCGAGGCTGCGCTGCAGGCTGCCAGCTCCGAGGGGGCGTGGTCCCCGCAGGCGGCGTTCGAGCCCGCACCCTGGACGCCCGAGGCGAGCGCCCCTGGCCTGGCACCGCGGCGCGGTGGCGCCGAGCAGGTCACGGAGCCCGCCGCCCCGTCCGCGTGGACCCCGAACGGGCCCGACGACGGCGCCTCGTCGCCCGGCTCGATGTCGCCGGAGCTGGCTGCCATGCTGGCCTCCCGCGCGGACATCCAGGAGCAGGCGCTCTCCGAGCTGAGCCAGCTGTCGTCCTACCGGCCCGCAGCCGTGGAGGACCAGCCCGCCGGCGGTCTCGTGCGGCGTCAGCGTGCCGAGGTCGCCGCTCCCGCTGACGACCCGACCTCCCAGAAGATCAGCCGCGACGCCTCGTTGCTGCGGTCCAGGCTCTCCGCGTTCCAGTCCGGGACGTCGCGGGGACGCCAGGACGGAGTGGGCAACGACGCCCCCTCCTCAGACCTTGACCCGTCGTCCGACGCGACGACGAGCTCGGCAGTTCGACCCAGTTGATGTCACACCTTTCCCATGAGCTCCAGGAGGCAGCGTGAGCGCGCTCAGCAGTGAAGCAACGAACTTCGGATGGTTGCTCGACAACTTCGTCCGCACCGTGCCGGGGACGCGCCACACGCTCGTCGTCTCCGCGGACGGCCTGCTGATGGCGATGTCGGAGAACCTCGACCGTACGAGCGGCGACCAGCTCGCCGCGATCGTCTCGGGCATGTCCAGCCTGACTCGTGGCGCGGCCCGCCAGCTCAACGGCGGCGCGGTCCGCCAGGCCATCGTCGAGATGGACAACGGCTTCATGTTCCTGATGAACGTCTCGAACGGGTCCGTCCTCGCGGTCGTCGCCGAGGGCTCGGCCGACGTCGGCCAGATCGGTTACGAGATGGCGATGCTCGTCTCGCGCACCGAGGCGACCCTGACCCCGCAGCTGATCACCGAGATGCGCGGGAACCTTCCCGTCGACGGCGCCGTGCGCGTGAACGGATGAGATGACCGATGGTTGACAACGCTGGATGGGCGGACACCGGGGGCGACGATGCCCCCAGCATGCGCACCGTCAGACCGTACGCGGTGACCGGTGGGCGGGTGAGGTCGGCGACCTCCGACCTCCCTCTGGAGACCCTGGTCTCGGCGCTCCCGGGGGCGGCCGACGCCACCGGTCTGCCACCCGAGAAGCGGGCGATCATCTCGCACACGGGTGGTTCGTACGTCTCGATCGCCGAGCTCTCGGCACTCCTGCGGCTGCCTCTCGGAGTCGTCCGCATCCTTGTCTCGGACCTCAGTGATGCGCAGCTGATCGCCATCCACACGTCCGGTCCCGTCAACGTCCACACCGGCCACGGTGGCGCGAACAGCCCAGCCCTGTCCCTGAGCGTCCTGGAGAGTGTTCTCAATGGCATTTCCTCCCTCTGACAACGACGGTGCGACCGTCGCGACCAAGGCGCCGGCGGCTCCTACCGTCGTCAAGATCGTGGTCGCCGGCGGGTTCGCCGTCGGCAAGACCACCTTCATCGGGTCGATCTCCGACATCGAGCCGCTGAACACCGAGGCGGCGATGACCGAGCACTCGGTCGGGGTGGACGACGCCGGTGGCGTGAGCGACCGCAAGACCACCACGACGGTGGCCATGGACTTCGGGCGCATCGAGCTGCCCGGCTCGCTGTGGCTGTACCTGTTCGGCACGCCGGGGCAGGACCGCTTCCTGTTCATGTGGGACGACCTGGTGCGCGGCGCCATCGGTGGCGTGGTGCTGGTGGACACCGACCGGCTCGACCAGTGCTTCCCCGCGGTCGACTACTTCGAGAGCCGCCGCATCCCCTTCGTCGTGGGCATCAACTGCTTCGACGGCATCGCCAAGCATCGCATCGAGGACGTGCGCGAGGCGCTCCAGGTCCCTGCCGACGTGCCGATGATGTACACGGACGCGCGGTCCCGGGCGGCGACGAAGCAGGCGCTCATCGCCCTCGTCCAGCACGCCATGGCACGTCTGCGCGGCTGACCGCGAGCCTCGGACCCGTTAGGCTGGGTCGTCGTCGTGCACATCGGTCCGCAGCGGCCGGCGGGTGCGGCATGGTGGGTTGGCAGAGCGGCCGAATGCGCCAGTCTTGAAAACTGGAGACGGTTCATCCCGTCCGGGGGTTCAAATCCCTCACCCACCGCTCGACGGCGCCTCGAGCGCCGCTGGGACGCCCCCGTCGGGGGAGGCCCGAAGTTTGGCCGCAGGGGTGTTCTCGGATACCCTTGCTTCGCCCCTCGTGGGTATGGAGACGTCGCATAGCCAGGTCTAGTGCGCCACCCTGCTAAGGTGGTAACGGGGCAACCCGTTCGAGGGTTCGAATCCCTCCGTCTCCGCCACAGAGCTTGTCATTCCAAGGATCTCGCACCCCCGGTGCGGGGTCCTTCGTGTCGAGGACGCTCCCGCCGCCGTTCTTCCGCGCCGCTGCCCCTGGGCTCCGCGGACTCATTATGATACGTTTCATCACGATGCTGCGGGTCTCGACGTGGAGACCCGCAGGCGCGGCGGTCGTCCAGACCCGCACGTCGAAGATCTGAAGGACCTGCTGTGGTCTGACCGGCCTCGTCGGCCGCCACGGCTGGGCTCGTCCCGTGCGCGCGGGGCACCGTCGGTCCCGCGAGTCGTGCTGCCGGCCTGTGCTCGGGCGAAGATGCCTGGCACCGCAGCGACACAATCCCACACGGAAGACGAACCGATGAACCTTCGCACGATGCGCCGCGACCTCGTCGCCCTGCTAGCCGCAGCGGGACTGATCCTGGGTGGAGGCGCCATGACGGCGGCCGCAGCGCCGGCCGCCGAGACGAGCTCCACCGCTGGCATCGCTGCATCGACAGCGCTCCCGTCCCCGTCGGACCCTGGCTGGTTCACCAGCTGGGCTCAGTCGCAGCAGCGCGCCGGGAAGACGTTCACCAACCAGTCCGTGCGCGTGATCACCCATCTGTCCCAGGGTGGTGACGCGGCCCGGATCCGGATCCAGAACCAGTTCGGCAGCGCGCCCATCACGATCGACCAGACGTCGCTCGCGCTCAGCGCGGGAGGGCCGGCGATCGACGCCTCCTCGAACCGCGCTCTCACGTTCGACGGCAGCGAGAGCGTGACGATCCCGGTCGGCGGAGAGGTCTGGAGCGACCCCACCAGCATCACGACAGCCCCTCAGCAGGACGTCGCGGTCACGTTCTTCCTCGCGACCGCCACGGTGTCGAGCCTGCACGAGCTCGCGGGGCGGTACAACTACGGCACGGTGCCCAACTCGGGCAACCTCAACTCTCAGGCCTCGGGCGCCTCGTTCACCGACCAGCTGACGTGGACCTACTTCGTCAGTGCCGTGGACGTCTACAACCCGAGCCTCGTCGGCTCGATCGTGGCCTACGGCAGCTCGGTGGTCGACGGGACGGGCAGCGACAACTGCGGCCCAGGCTGCAGCTCGTTCGGGGAGAACCGTCGGTGGACGGACGACCTGGCCCGACGCGTGGTCGATGAGCTGCCTGCGAACCAGCAGCTCGCTGTCGCCAACGAGGGCATCGGCGGCACCGTCAGCTCTGGAGCCTGCCAGGGAGGCGGCCTCGACGGCGTCTCGCGCCTGGACCGTGACGTCCTCGCGCTGCACGGGGTCACCGGAGTGATCTTCTACTACGGTACCAACGACCTGCAGGCAGGGTGCAGCGACGTCACCACGCTTGCGAGCTATCGCAACGTCTTCCAGAGACTTCGCGACGCGGGGATCAAGGTCTTCGTCACCCCGGTCACGCCGCGGTCGTCCTACAACGCCACGATGAACACGTACCGCGCGACCATCAACGGGTTCGTGCGCAACGGTGGCGACTGCACGGGGACGTGCGACGGCGTCATCGACTTCGACGCGGTTCTCAGGGACCCGGCAGATCCTGACCTGATCAGGGCCGAGTACAGGATCGACGGCGACAACGCCCACGTGAACACCACGGCCCAGCTGGCGGAGGCCAACAGCATCTCGCTGCCGATGCTGGTGGCGGCCGGCGCCCCGAGCCTCCGGTCCGAGCAGCTGCCGCCCGCTGCTGTCGGGTCGGCGTACTCGTCCACGATCGTCGCGACGGGCCACCCCGCCCCCACCTTCAGCGTGTCTGCGGGTGCCCTGCCCGACGGACTCACCCTCGATGCTGCGACGGGGGCGATCAGCGGGACCCCGACGCTCGGAGGCGTCTTCGCCTTCACCGTCCAGGGTGCCAACGCAGCGGGAACCGCAGCGGCCTCGTACACGATCACCACGGCTCAGGCCCCCCGGATCACCTCGGGCCCACCGGCCCCGGCCACCGTCGGGGTGCGCTACTCCTTCCAGGTCGTCGCGGCGGGGTACCCGGCTCCGACCTTCGCGGTGCACGGCGGCGCGTTGCCGGTCGGGCTGAGCCTCGACGCGGCCACCGGTGAGATCACGGGGACGCCGACCACCCCAGGGTCGGTCGCGTGCACGATCATCGCCAGCAACGGTGTCGGACCTGCGGCGGAGGCCGTGTTTCAGATCGCGGTGCGTGACGCGGTTCACGCGACACCCCCACGATCCGCATCGACGACCGCTGTCTCGGTCGGAGGTGCCTCGGTGCGCTATGGCAAGAAGGTGGCGGTCAAGGTCTCTGTGCGGAGCGCCGGCGCGACGCCGACCGGCACCGTCAGGCTGACGAGCGGGTCGAAGGTTCTCGCCACGGGCACGCTGACGGCGGTCGTCGGCACGTCCGGCACCGCGACCGTCACGCTCACGGTCAAGAGCGGGGCGCTCTCACCTGGAGCGCGCAGGCTCACGGCCGCCTACGCGGGCGACTCGAAGGTCTCAGGGTCCTCGGCGACCGGCAGCCTGCGCGTCACGAAGGCCAAGGCTTCGGTGACGGTCAAGGCTGCGAAGAAGGTCAAGACCGCCAAGCGGGCGAAGGTGACGGTCACGCTGAGAGCCGCCGGTGTCCCACGCTTCACAGGCAAGGTCGTGGTCTACGACGGGAGGCACAAGATCGGCACCGCGAAGGTCGCCAAGAGCGGCAAGGTGGTCGTGAGGCTGGCTCGCCTGAAGGCCGGGCCGCACAAGCTCAGCGTGACCTACAAGGGTTCTGCGACCGTCGCCAAGGTCACCTCGAAGAAGGTCAAGGTGACGGCCGAGCGTTGATGGCCTGCACCTCTTGAGCCGAGACGCGGGCCTCCCGACCACGTGCAGTTGTCAGCAGCGGTCACGGAGGGCACCTCTCTACGGGTCGTGGATCTGGCTCGGACATACGAGCGGCCCGGGCCAGAGCCCGGGCCGCTCGTACCAGCCGGTCAGCGACGCCGCTCGAGGATCAGCGGCGCTTGACGTTCACCTTGACGACCTTGGAGGTCGACTTGGCGACCGTCGACGAGCCGGCGTAGACCACGGTGAGCTTGTGCTTGCCCTTCTTGAGCCTGGGCAGCTTGACCGTGACCTTGCCGTGCTTGCTCGCCTTGAGCGTCGCCTTGACCAGCTTCTTCTTGCCGTCGTAGACGGTGATCTTCCCGGTCAGGCTCGTCACGCCGGAGGCCTTGACGGTGACCGTCGCCTTCGCGCGCTTGCTGGTCTTGCCCTTCTTGGCCGTCTTCAGAGTGACCGTGGAGGTCGCCTTGGTGACCGTGAGCCGCACGGTGCCCGACGACGCCTGGACGTGCCCGTCGCCGCCATAGGCGAGGCCCAGGCTGTAGGTACCGGGGGTGAGCGCGCGTGCCGGGATCGTCACGGCGACCTTGACGGTACCGTTGCCCCCCACCACGGCTCCCCGGGGGAGGGTCGCGGTGCCCAGGATCGTCGTGCCGCGACGGACGGTCACCTTGCCGGTGGGGACGACGCCCTTGGCGCTGACGGTCGCGACGACCGTCGCCTTCTTGCCGTAGGCGGCCTTGGCGGCCGCAGCGGTGACGCTCGACGTGACGATCACCGGTGGCGCCGCGACGACGGAGAGATCGTCCGAGGTCCCCACGGTGGCCGAGGTCGGGCCGGTCAGGGTGATCCGGTGGGTGCCGAGCGGCGTCGAGGCGGGCAGGGTGATCTGGCCGCTGACGTCGCCCTGCTGGTCCGCCGTGAGCGTCCCGAGCGCGGTGCCCGCGGGCTCGAGCGTGACGGCCACCTGCTCGCCGGCGTCGAAGCCCGCGGCGTCGACCTGGACCTTGCCGCCGACGACGACCGTCGTCGCGCCCAGCGTGACCGGGGTGACCGTGCGGGTCACCTCGACCTGCGCCGAGAGGGACAGCGGTGTGGCCGGTGAGGACTGCTGCACACCGGGCGGCAGGGTGAACGTCGCCGTGGCCGGGTAGCTGCCGACCTTCGTCCCGTCGTACCCGTCGAGCGACCAGGTCAGCGCGACGTCGTAGGGGAAGTCGTACTCGTCGGTGACCGTCGTCGTCACGGGCAGGCTCTCGAGAACCTTGTTCAGCGAGGTGCCGCGCGGTACGGAGAGCGTGTCGACGGGGGTCACGGCGCCGATGGTGGGCTCCACGCCGGTGCAGGTGAGGATCGGGTTGCCCCAGTCGCCGTGGTCGTTCGCGTTGCTGCCGTCGGCGTCGCCCACGAGCAGCGTGAGCATCTGGCCGCCCACGACCGAGGCCGAGAGCTGCTGGGCGGCACCGCCGCCCTTGAGGGTCCCGGTGCTCGCGACCTCGTGACCGTCCACCAGCACGGAGAACGTCACGGTACCGGACGACCCGGCCTCGGCGTCGACGCCGACGTCAGAGGTGAAGGTCGTGCACTGACCACCCAGGAAGATCGTCACGGCGCTGACCGAGTTGGTCCCCAGGCCCTTGGCGTAGGTCTTGGTGCCGATGGTCAGCGTGTGGCCGTCGCCGGCCGCCGAGCCGTTGACGCTCGCGTCGCGCTCGACGGGTCCCCAGCCGTTCGTCGCGGAGACGAAGGTCAGGTCGCTGACCGCGTTGGCCCCGGCGGGCGGGGGCGCGGGCTGCGAGCCGATGACGCGGGCGTCGGAGACCGACACCTCCTGGCCGGACTGCGTCAGGTGCGCGGTGGCGTGGACGACGTTCGCCACCGAGACGTCCGGACCCGCGGTGACGGTCCAGGTGAGCCGCGCGGAACCGCCCGGCTCGATCGAGGCGACGGACGCCGGGGTGGGCTCGCTCGCCGTCCAGCCGTCGGGCAGCGCGAGCTCCGCGGTGACGTCGTTCGCCGCCGCGGCACCCTCGGGGACCTTGACGGTCGCGGCGACCGTAAGCTGCGCGCCGGCCGCGGTCGCGTTCGGCACGGTGAGGGCCACGGACGCCGTGGCCGCGGCGGGCATCGCGTAGGTCGCCGCGTCGTAGTCGGACGTCTGGTTCTGGGTGACCTGCAACGAGGAGGTGTAGCTGCCGTAGCTGGTCAGAGCGACCTGGCCGAGCCCGCCGGTGGAGCCGTCGAGGTTCCACACGGCGATGGCGATGGTGTTGTGCCCGTGGGTGTTCAGGATCCCGTTCGGGATCGGGAAGTTGGTCTGGGGGCCGCGGTAGTTGACGTAGTTGCCGACCTCCCAGCCGTTGACGAAGATCTGCGCCCGGTACTGGCGAGAGGTGTCGTCGGTGATGGTCAGGCCCACCGAGGTGTCCTGGTCGCTCGGCAGCGAGAGGTCGGCCGAGGTGGTGTACCAGGAGACGCCCGGTGTGGTGTCGGTGGCCGGCAGCGTGACGTCGTCCCAGGAGCTGGTGTCGTAGCCGGGCAGGTACCAACCGGCGCGCTCGCCGTACAGGCCGCCCACGTTGAGCGGGCCGCGCACGGTGTCGACGAGGTCCTCGCCGCCGCGCACGCCCTGCAGACGCCAGGTGATCGACTCGTTGGGCGTGCCGGTGAACGCGGCGCCGACGAGCCCGCGGGCCGCCTTGTTGCCGCTGGCGGCGTTGTAGTCCTCCTCGTGGCCCATGTTCACGGTGAGCACGGACAGGACGTTGTCGCCGCCGGTCTTCAGGGTTCCGGCGGGCAGCGCGTAGGTCTTGGCGCCGTCGGCGGTCGAGCTGCCGAGGAAGGTGCCGTTGAGCCACACGGACGAGGCCGCGGCCGTGCCGCCGGACTGGGTGGTGAGGGTGATCGACGACTCGCGACCGGTGGCGGTGAAGTGACCGCGGTACCAGGTGCTGCCGGTGTGGAAGCCGTAGTCGTCGGCGAAGAGCACGGGCAGGGAGGCCGGCGAGGTGATGCTGTTCGAGGAGGCCTTGTCGGCGACCGTCCAGGTCGAGTCGTCGAAGCCCTGGGCGGACTCGGGGGACTCGGCCTGGTGCTTCCAGCCGGTGAGGGCGGGCAGCGTGACGGCGACGGCGGTCTTGATGGTGCCGGTGGTGCCGTGCGTGGCGTCGGGCGCGGTGGCTCCCGTCAGGGCGACGCCGTTCCAGGTGACGGTGCTCTCGTCGGCGAAGACCTCGAGCCCGGAGCCGTCGGCGTTGTCACCGGTGAGCGCGAGCGCCGTGCCGGACACCGCGGCCCCGCGCAGCAGGTGCGAACCGAGGACCAGCACGGGGCCGGTCGGGGTCTGCTGCTGCCAGATGTTCTCGGTGGCGGCCTTGTCGGCGAGCAGGAGCAGCAGGGGCTTGGTGGAGCCGCCGCCGGTGATCTGCACGCGGGTCAGACCGTCGTGGGTGTAGTTGAGCCGCAGCGTCTTGCTGGTCGCGTCCCAGGTCTGCTCCACGGTGCCGCCGCTGGTGACCACGGTGGGCTGGGAGTCGAAGGGGATGACGGTCTCGCCCGCGGTGCCGTTCGTGCCGTACAGGACGCCGATGTCACGGCCGCCCTGGGTGGTGGTCGCCATGGCCTCGGAGGTCGAGTAGCTGAGCGTGTGGGAACCGACGGGCAGGTTGACCGGGATGATCTTCGACTCGCGACCGTCGAGCGTGATCGTCGTGCCCGACTTCTGCGGGATCGTGAGCACCTGCGGGGCCGGGCCCGTGAGGACGTCGATCGCGTCGACGACGAGGAAGGTGCCGGTGGCGGCGGTGCGCTTCGTGCCGGTGCCCACGATCTTGAGCGTGTGGGCTCCGTTCGCCAGGCCGGTGGCCCGGTACGCGACGTAGTTGCTCACCTTGGGGCTGCCGTAGGTGTCCACGGTCGCCACCTTGACGTCGTCGACATACACGTCGGCGATGCCGTGGTTGCTGTCGAGCGACGAGATCCACGAGATACCCGTCCCGGTGAACGGGACGGTGAGCGTCGCGTTCGCGGCGCTGCTGAACGACTCCGTCTTCAGGTAGTCGTCGCCGGTGTAGTTCTGCTCCGTGCCCACGTGCGACCAGCCGGTGCCGGTGTACTGCAGGTGGGTGGTGTCCGCGTCGTCGTAGGTGTACGTGCTCTTGGCGCCGGTGTCGATCGCGAGGGTCGTGGTGTCCTTGGTGGTCGACGTCGAGGTCGCGTGCCGCAGGGTGTGGAACTGGGTCAGGGTGTCCGGGTTCTGGCGGGCGGTGTCGACGATCGCGGTGCTGCTGAGCGTGCCGCCGCCGATCGCCTTGGTGCTCGCCAGCGGGGCGACGTCCTGGATCAGGTAGCCCAGGCGCTTGTTCTCGTAGTACTTCGGGTCGAGCTGGCGCGTCTCGCGGATCGCGGCGCCGTAGTCGTACGAGGTGTAGTTCTGCGGCATGCTGAGCCAGCCCCAGCTGGTGCCGCCGTAGGTCATGTAGAAGCTCTGCAGCGTGGCGCCCTTGGCGATGTTGTTCTTGTAGAACACCGAGGCGAACTGGTCGTTGATGAGCTGGGCGCACTTGTCGTAGCCCGGGCCGCCCCACGGGTCGAAGGCCCCGCCCTGGAACTCGGCGGTGCCGAGCGGCTTGCCGGTGACGTGGTCGTAGCTGATGTCGGGGACGCCGTTCCACGTCGTCGGGTTCGAGCAGTTGAAGCCCTGCGGGTAGGAGTCGGCGAAGTCGACGGCGAGCTGTCCGTTCGCGGTCGAGTTGAAGGTGCCGTTGTTATTGCCGACGAGCGGGACCGTGATGCCGTCGTCGAGCGCGACCTGCTTGATGTGCTGCATGTACGCCTGGCCGGTCGTCGTGCCCGTGTAGTACTCGTTCTCGACCTGGTACATGATGATCGACCCGCCGCCGTCGGTGAGCTGGTGGCGGGCGAGGATCGCGTCGATGGTGTGCTGCCAGTCGTCGGCGTACGCCTCGTAGTCGGCGTCGCGGGTGCGCGTGCCGCCGGGCTTGGTGGACAGCCAGGTCGGGAACCCGCCGCCGTCGACCTCGGCGTTGATGTAGGGGCCGGGGCGGGCGATCACGTAGATGCCCAGCTCGTCGGCCATGTCGAGGAGCTTGTCGACGTCGCGCACGCCGGTGAAGTCGTAGACCCCGGGCGCGGGCGAGTGGTAGCCCCAGTCGAAGTACAGGGAGACGGCGTTGAAGCCGGCGGCCTTCATCTTCTCGAGGATGTCGCGCCACAGGTCCTGGCTCGGCAGGCGGAAGTAGTGGAACTCGCCGGACCACAGGTTGACGCGCTGGCCGTCGATCTTGAACGAGCTGTCGTCGTACGTGATCGTGTGGGTCACGGCGGCGGCGTCGGACGAGGCGGCCACGAAGGGCGTGCTCGACGTCGGGGCGGGCGCTGCGCTCGCGGAGACGGGCGCTACCGCGACGCCGGTGAGCGCCAGCGCGACGGCGGCGGCCGTCGCCGTCGCGCGCCTGAGGCTCGGGCGGTGGGGCGCGCGGTGGTGTGGTGCGGGTGCCGCGGCCGGGTCGGCGTCGGGCCGACCCGGTTGGGAGGACGCGGGCTTCGTTGAACGCATCAGGGCTCCTGAGAGTGTCGGGCTGTTCGTCGTCGGACAGCACTAGCGGTCACTCTAGACCCGGCTTTCACAATCAACAACACCTGCTTTCGGAACCGACAACCGAGGGTGGCCGAGCCTACGCGGATGCTGTGTATCCGCTGATGTTAGCGTGAACATGCGCGTTTGAGGCGCGCGAGGGTTTCGGTTTGGGGAACCGGCGAAGAACCAGGTAGAGTATCCGACGGCCCACCAAGCGGGGCCACGCGCCCGTAGCTCAACGGATAGAGCATCTGACTACGGATCAGAAGGTTGGGGGTTCGAATCCCTCCGGGCGCACTCAGCGCAAAGGCACCCCACGGGGTGCCGTTGTTCGTTTCGGGAGGAGTACGCACTGGTGGTGAGCCACTCGTGCGACACGCCCGCTCGTAGAGCCCACAGCTTGAGGAAGCCAACGCGCGGCACGTGCCGATCGTTTAGCCACGTGCAGACCGTGGTGCGACTGACGCCGATCTCGATCTCATCGGCCATTGCTTGGACGCTGACGTCCGCGTAGCGCAGGGCCATGTTGAGGCACCACCCCAGAGTGAGGGCGGGGATGCCTGGAGTCGCATGCTCGGGTTGAACGCTCATGTGCCCATCGTCCAAGGACGCCCTGCTGCTCGTCTGGCCCGACCTCGCCCTCGGCGTGACCCGCCGCGTGGACACGGTCATGCAGCTGCGGCTCGCGGCCCGCGCCCACGAGCTGCTCGCCGCAGGCTGCGCCCCGGACCTCGTGCGCGCGATCGCCTTGCTGGAGCTCGCTGCCGAGGCCGGGCGCTCAAGCACGTCGCGCGTGTGTGACGGCGTCCTGGAGGGGCGCGCGACGTGGTGAGCCCGGGAGCGGCCCCCGATGCCGTCGCGCGGCGCCGGGGTGTTATGGCCGCGTGGGAGGGCGGCGGTGGGGCGTCGTGAGAGAGGCGAGACGGCTGAACCCTGCAGCCGGGGGACCGAGGATCAAGCTGTGGACACCAGCCTGAACCACCCTGTCGACCCGATCGACCCGGGCGCCGTCGTCGAGGTCCTCGACCACGACCCGGGCGCCGCGGTGCTGTACAAGGGGCCGGTGGCACGCGCGGGCGATCTGCCGCACGACGGGTACTACCAGGCGCGGATCCAACACGATGTCGACGCAGCCCAGCGCGACGTCGTGGTCACCGTCGTCGACGGCACCGCTACGGCGGTCCTCTCCTTGCCGGGGGAGTGCTGGATCAGCATCGAGCGGCAGTATGCACCCTCGCTCGCCGTCGGCCCGTACGCGAACGAGGCGGCCGCGATCCACGCGATGACCGAAGCCCCGCTGATCGACGAGCCCTGCGAATGGGATGTAGCATCCAGTAACCGATCCCTAAAAAAGGGGGTATGACGCAAAGGAGCATCATGAGGCGAAGAATGAAGATTGCATCGGTGGGAATTGCCCTCGCGGCAAGCATTTCGGGCGGAGCTGCGGGCGCCCAGGCGGCCACGGGCTTGTTCTCATACAGCGGCCAGGACTACTCGGTCGACCAGAACATCGCGAGCAAGGTCGCTGCATGCGACATGGAGGCTGACAGCCACGCCGTTCACGCAGACTACAAGCGGGTGTCAACAGGCACGGCTACGTATCAGGTCAGAGACGGGAACGGCGCGAACAACGCCTGCGCATACACCAATCCGTTCGCGAAGTATGACGTAATTCAGCACCGCATCGTGGAGGAGATTCCGGTCCTCCCCGACGAGTTCGGCTACTGGGTGTACCCGTCCTGAGCTGGACCTTCGCGGTGGAATTCTTGTCCGCCCCGGATAGGCATGAAGGAGCACGATGATCGTCGTCGAGGGCGTCACGGTGGAGGTCGATGGCCAGGTGATCTTGCGGCCGGTCTCGTTCGAGGTGGCGGACGGCGCGGTGCTGGCGGTCGTGGGTCCGTCGGGCTCGGGCAAGAGCACGTTGCTGGGGTGTGTGAGCGGGCTGATGGTGCCGTCGGCGGGCACGGTCGAGGTTGCGGGTCGTGCGATGGGCGGGGGCGAGGCGCGGCGGGCGAGGCTGCGGCGTGAACACTTGGGTGTGGTCTTTCAGGATGCCGATCTTCTCGACGAGCTGGACATCGTGGAGAACGTGGCGCTGCCATTGATCTTCGCAGGGCGCGGGCGGGCCGAGGCGATGGAGCTGGCGGTCGCGGCGTTGGCTGCGGTGGGGTGCGAGTCGCTCGCGCGGGCGCGGCCGGGGACGTTGTCGGGTGGTGAGGCGCAGCGGGTGGCGGTGGCACGGGCGTTGACGGTCCCCGGTCGCGCGATCGTCGCGGACGAGCCGACGGCGGCGTTGGACCGGCGGAACGCGTTGGCGGTGGGTGCTCTGGTGGTGGACAACGCTCGGGTGCAGGGATCAGCGACGTTGATTGCGACGCACGACCTGGAGCTGGCCGAGATGTGCGACGAGGTGCTGGATCTGCGCGCGGTCGAGGTGGGCGCGGCGTGAAGGAGGTGCGGCTCGGGGCGCGGCTGGGGTGGTCGCGGCAGGTGGCGCACCGGTGGCGGCAGCTGTCGGTCGCGATGGCGGTCGTGCTGACGGTGGTCGTGGTGCTGTTCTCGGTCGGGTTCGCGAGGGCCTCGGTTGCGGCGCAGCAACGCGGTGTCGACCGCGCTCCGGTCGTGGACCTCGCCGAAGACGCGGCGACGGCGCTGCACTTCGTGATGCGCGGCGAGATCTACAAGAATCGGCAGTTCCCGGTGGTGTGGTTCGAGCCGGGCGCGGGGGCACCGGTGCCGCCGGGGCTGGCCCGGTGGCCGGAGCCGGGCACGGTGGTGGTCTCCCCGGCGATCGCGTCTTCGCCGGAGGTGGTGGACGCGTTGGCGTTCGTGGTCTCGGACGCCGGGACGGGTCCCGGTGGCGCGATCGGCCCTGAGGGCGTCCTGGCTGACTCCGAGTGGCTCGTGTATGCCGTCCCGGCTCCGGGGCGCACCCTGGGGGAGGGCGGGGCGCAGGCCGCGGTGACCGGTTTCGGGCCGAAGAGCGCCGCCACGCCGTCGGCCACCTATGAGACCGATCCCGCGATGCCCTCGGAGGCTCTCGCGGTCTTCGGGTGCGCATGGTTGTTGGTGCTGCCCGTCCTGGTGCTGCTCTGGCTCGGGTCCAGGGCATACTCCCCGCTGGTGCGGCGTCGTGAGCTGACGCTCGCGCGTCTGGGTCTGACACCGGGGCAGGTGCGGCTCGTGAGCCTGGTCGAGGTGGCGTCGCTCGCCCTGCCCGCAGCGGTGTTCGGGGCGGTGGCGTGGCAGGTCGTCGCCCCACGCCTGGCGGTGATCCCGTTGACCGGTCTGCGTCTGGTGCCGCGCGCGCTCGTGCTTCCCTGGTGGCTCGCCCTTCTCGTCGCGCTCCTCCTCGCTGTGCTGGCAGCGGTCGTCGGCGCGCTGCCGGGCAGGGTGCGGGCAGGACGTCGCGTGCGCGGCTCGCGCGTGCGCTGGCACAGCACCGTTCCGTTGGTGATCGCGTTGGCGGGGATGGTCGCCAGCCGGGCGATCGGGCGACCTGCCGCTGTGCCTGTGCTGCTCGTCTCGCTCCTGCTCACCACTGCGGCGCTGCCGCTCGCGCTGCCGTGGCTCGTGCAGCGGCAGGGCGCGCGGATCGCGCGGATCGATCACCCGCACACCTGGCTCGCCGGGCGTCGCCTCGTGTTCTCCCCCGCTGCGCTGTCACGGCCCGCCGTCGCTGCAGGGGTGCTGATGTTCATCGCAGGCTCCGGGACCGGGATCTTCCTGCAGCAGCCGATCCTCGAGAGCCACGACGGCGGGCTCGGTGTCTACGCCACCGGGTGGCGCGGCCCCGTGGACGGCGACGTCGAGACGGTCCAGGCGAAGCTGCCCGATGCCGCGGTCGGGGTCCTCGCAGGGGCGGGTGGGGCGCGGTTCCTCAGCTGTGAGCACCTCGCGCGCGCGCTCGGCCCGGGCGCTGACTGCGCCGACCCCGACGGCGTGCTGCGCACCCTGTGGCGCGCCACGCACCTTGCCGGGTCTTTCGGCCCCGTGCCCGCGGTGAAGGCCGGCGACTACGCTCGCGACGCCGTCGTCGTCGGGCGAGGGACGACCATCGAGGACGTCCAGCGCGCCGTCAGTGGCCTCCCTGCTGGCAACTCCTCCCCGAGCGGACCTTTCCAGCTCGCGCCGACGCTCCGCTACGCGTGGTTCGGTGGTGCGATGCTCGCCGCGCTCGGGCTCCTCCTGCTCGCGGCGCTGCACAGCTTCGGCAACCGCGCCCTGCGCTCGACCCGCGAGGACGGCGAGATGCTCAAGCTCGGGCTCGACGTCAGCCAGGTCCGCAGCGTCCAGCGCTGGGCCCTCGCCGCCCCCTTGCTGACCTTCGTCCCGCTGGCGGCCGCCGCCGCGCTGCTCTTCGCATGGGCGGGCAACGGCATCGAGCTCGCCGCGATCGCGTTCGGCCCGATCCTGCTCGAGACCGCCGTCGTCCTCGTCGCCTGCATCGCAGCCATCGCCCTCATCGACCGCCTTCAGTCGCGGTTCCGGTGAGACCCGGCGAGGATCGAGCGGGAACGGTCGTCGATCGGCCGCCTGGGCAGCAAACGCTGCACGATCGTTGCCGCGCCTCCGTCATGCCGTCGTGCGTGACTGGTCCTTCCGCACGCTCGTATGCCACACCGGCTCCTCGGGCCTGCGCCTACCCCGCGATGCTCCCGCCGAGCAGCGTGCCCACCAGGAACGTCGCCCCCAGCGCCAGCGTTCCACCGGCGACGGTCCGCAGCACGGCGCGCACGGGGTTCGCGCCTCCGATCCACGCGGCGACATGGCCCGTCACGGCGAGCGCGACGATCACCAGCGCGAAGGTCCAGGGGACCCGGACGCTCGCGGGCAGCAGCAGGATCGTCGCGAGGGGCAGGGCGGCACCGAGCGTGAACGCCACCGCGGAGGCGAGCGCGGCGTGCCACGGGCTGACGACGTCGTCCTGGTCGATGTTCAGCTCGGCCGACAGGTGGGCGCGCAGGACGTCGTGCTCGGTGAGCTCGATCGCGACCTGCCGGGCTGTCTCGGGTCGAAGTCCCTGGGCCTCGTAGAGCCCGACCAGCTCTTCGAGCTCACCGGCGGGGTCTGCCGCCAGCTCGCGGCGCTCCTTGTCGATCAGTGCCCGCTCGCTGTCCCGCTGGCTCGAGACCGACACGTACTCGCCCAGCGCCATCGAGATCGCCCCGCCGACGAGCGCGGCCGCCGAGGCGACGAGCACGGGCGAGGTCGCGGCGGTGGCGCTCGCGACGCCGATCGCCACCGCCGCCGTCGAGACGATGCCGTCGTTCGCGCCGAGCACGCCCGCGCGCAACCAGTTCAGGCGCTGGGCGAGGCCAGGCACGTGCGGTTCGTCCGCGTGCGCCCCGGGGATCGTTGCGGTTCTGGGCTCGGTGGTCACCTGTCGATCGTAGGTCGCGGCCTCGTCGCTCGTCATGGCCTGTCCTACCATGTCCACTCTTCGGTATTACCTAGTATCACGATATGAGAAATAGGGAATTGGGCTTGGTGCCGCCTTCGGGCCCGCCTAGCGTGGCGCGCACAACGGTCCTCGAACACCAAGTCTCTCGCCGGGCACGACAAGCCCTTGACGGCGCGAGGGTGGACAGGGACCACCAGACACCCTTCCTGGCTCGGGAAGGCGGCGAACGCCACCGGCCCCGAGCCCCGATCGTCGACGAGAGGTCATCATGCCCAGCAATTCGACAGTTCTCACACCGCCGGGCCGGGGGCGGTGGCGCAGGCGCCTCGCGGGCGTCGCGGCACTGGCCGCCCTTGTCGTCGCACCGACCCTGACGCTCACCGTCGCACCGCCGTCGGCGCAGGCCGCGCCGCAGGTGACGACGGAGGACTACCCCGTCTCGACGTCCACGGACTACATCGCCGCGAAGTTCGACGGCATCGAGCCGGGGCA
>Ga0182735_1000432_pt1 | contig 34692 bp, 41 predicted proteins | sample eDN5th30CKraftMG_FD_128524 | JGI IMG/M metagenome (GOLD analysis project Ga0182735, IMG submission 128524) | Enriched Miracle-Growth compost microbial communities from Emeryville, California, USA - eDNA 5th pass 30_C Kraft MG (version 2) (version 2) ...
AATGGGCGGTGCTCGATTGGGCCGAAGGCATTCACGCCCTACTCGTGCTCCTGTTGCTGGTGATGGTGCCGCTCCATGTCGGCGCGGCGCTCAAACATCATTTCTGGAACAAGCATGATGTGCTTATCGGGATGCTGCCGGAGCTGGACGCGGATGAGCCGGCGGAGGCGGAGCCGCGCCATGGTCTGCCAGGAGCCGAACCTCCTCCGGCGTCAACGCGCGGCTGACCGCCAGCATAACTCCCATCGGATCGCGCCGCTTGCCCGAACGCCAGGCTTCGATCTGCGCCGCGACATAGGCTGGCGGTTGTCCTGCCAGGGGTGGATTGCCCGGCCCCATCCCCTCCGCCCACGCGCCATGGCATTGCGCGCATTTCGCGGCATAGAGCGCGGACGTGCGAGGCAGGGCTGATCCGGTGGCGGGGAGCGCGGCGTAATAGGCCGAAACCTTGGCGCGGTCCTCACCGCTCAACCGCCGGACGATGGCGCGCATATCGGCATGCTCACGCCGACCGTTGGCGTAGTCGTCGAACTGGCGGCGGAGATAACCGGCGTCAAGGCCAGCGAGCCGGGGCGTCAGCCGGCCATCGCCCTCCCCATTCAGGCCGTGGCAGGTGGCGCAGGCATAGGCGGCCCCGCCGTCGCCGCCGCCAAGCGCGATCACCTCGCCCGTGGCGCGGAACGCCGGGTTGCCTCCCCCGCTTCCGCAGCCGCCAAGCACTATCAGCGCGAGAAAGGGTATCAGCAAGCGCATCGTTCCCGGAACTGTTGCCATAACTGGCGGTTCCCCAACGGGAAGGATGACGAATGGGGGCTCGTATCGCTTTGATGATCGCTCTGACGCTCGCCGGCTGCGATAAGGTCCGTGTCGAACCCCACGGGGCAGACTCGGAGTCGATAGCGCGCGGCAAAGTGGCGGCGCAGCGCATCGGATGCGGCGCCTGCCATGTCATTCCAGGCGTGTGGCCGCAAGGGACAACCGGACCGTCGCTCGCCGGTTTCGCCGCGCGCGGCATGATCGCCGGCAAATTGCCCAACCGGCCCGATGCGCTGGCCGCCTTTTTGCTCGACCCTTCTGGAACGGCCATGCCAAAGCAGCCGATGACCCCGGCCGAAGCCGACGACATCGCCGCCTATCTCCCCGCCGCCGATGCGCGCTAGCGACGGCCTCCAGTCGTTGCTGCGCGGGTGGCCGCCGCCGGTGCTCGATGCCGCCGGCCCATATGCCCAGCCCGTGACACTGCTCGCCTGGGTGCTTTTGATCGGCGGCACGCTCGTGCTGCTGGTAGTGCTTGCTGCCCTCGGCATCGCGCTTTGGGGCAAGCCCGTGCTGCGCAAGCGGCTCGGCGGCGACCGCACCATCTGGATCGGCGGTGTCGGCTTCCCGGTGGTGGTGCTGACCGCGCTGCTGGTCTGGGGACTCTGGCTCACGTCCCACCTTCAGGCGACCGCGCCCAAAGGCGACGAGATGCGGGTCCGGGTAACCGGCGAGATGTGGTGGTGGCGCGTGGCCTATCTCGACTCCGACGGCCGCCCCGCAATCCAGGATGCCAACGAACTGCATATCCCGGTCGGCCAGCCCATTCTCCTGGAACTGGAATCGGCCGATGTGATCCACAGCTTCTGGGTGCCGCGCCTCGCGGGCAAGATGGATATGATCCCCGGCCGCCGAAACCTGCTGCGCATCCAGGCCGACCAGCCGGGCACCTACGGCGGACTGTGCGCCGAATATTGCGGCGGCCCGCACGCGCTGATGGGCTTCGTCGTCGTCGCGCATACGCCGGACAGCTTCGCACGCTGGCGCGCCGCCCGGCTCGCGCCCCCCGTGCCCGTGGCCGGAGAGGGCGCCGCGCTGTTCCTGTCGAGCGGCTGCGCCGCCTGCCACACTATTCGCGGCACCGCTGCCAATGGCATCGCCGGCCCGGATCTCAGCCATGTCGGCGCGCGCCGCACGCTTGGCGCCGGCATCCTGCCCAACAATCGCGGTACGCTGGCGGGCTGGATCGCCGACAGTCAGACGCTGAAACCCGGCAACCGCATGCCGAACTACAAGCAGCTTCGACCCGAAGATCTGAACGCGCTCGCCGAATATATGGAAAGCTTGAAGTGAGATCGGAGACGGGCTTCGATCCCGCGCTCTATGATCGCTTTCCTACGCAGGGAGAGCGGCCGCCCGAAGAGGAAGAGGAACTCAAGCGCATCTGGTGCGCGCCGAAGGGCTGGGAATATCTGACCGTCGTCAACAACAACTATGTCGGCATCTACTATCTCGGCGTCGCCTTCCTGTTCTTCCTGCTCGCCGGCGTACTGGCGCTGCTGATGCGCGTCCAGCTCGCCGTGCCGCTGATGGAGGTGCTGCCGCAAGCGACCTACAATCAGGTCTTCACCATGCACGGCACGGTGATGATGTTCCTGTTCGCGGTGCCGATGGTCGAGGCGGCTGGCGTGCTGCTGCTGCCGCAGATGCTGGCGGCACGCGACCTGCCCTTCCCCCGCCTCTCAGCCTATGCCTTCTGGGCCTACGCGGTAGGCGGGCTGTGCTTCTTCGGCTCGATCTTCGTGGGGCTGGCGCCCGACGGCGGCTGGTTCATGTATCCGCCACTCACATCGAAAACCTATTCGCCCGGCATCAACACCGATTTCTGGCTGCTCGGCATCGGCTTCATCGAGATCAGCGCGATCGCCGGCGCGATCGAGATCATCGTCGGCGTGCTGCGCACGCGCGCGCCGGGCATGAGCCTCGACAAGATGCCGATCTTCGCCTGGGCCATGCTGGTCTTCGCGGTGATGATCGCCATCGCCTTCCCCAGCGTGATCCTGGCGACGCTGTTGCTGGAGATCGAGCGCGCCTTCAACTGGCCGTTCTTCGACGCGACGCGGGGCGGCGATCCGGTGCTGTGGCAGCACCTGTTCTGGTTCTTTGGCCACCCGGAAGTCTACATCATCTTCCTGCCGGCGGCCGGCATGATGAGCATGATAATTCCCACCGTCGCGCGGACCGAACTGGTCGGCTATCGCCTCATCGTCCTTGCCATGGTCGCCACGGGCTTCATCAGCTTCGGCGTCTGGGCGCACCACATGTTCGCGACCGGCCTGCCGGCGATGACAGCGGGCTTCTTCTCCGCGGCTTCGATGGCGGTGAGCGTTCCGGCGGGCATCCAGGTCTTCTCCTGGATCGCCACTTTCGCGATCGGCAAGCCGCGCTTCAACGCACCGGGCCTCTTCGCCATGGGTAGCGTGGTGATCTTCGTCACCGGCGGGCTGACGGGCGTGATGGTGGCGCTGGTGCCGTTCGACTGGCAGGCCCACGACACCTACTTCATCGTCGCCCACCTCCATTATGTGCTGATCGGCGGCATGGTCTTTCCGCTGTTCGCCGCCATGTACTACTGGATACCTATGGTCAGCCGCCGCGCTTTGTCGGAACGGCTAGCGAAATGGGTCTTCGGCCTGATGTTCGTGGGCATGAACGTCGCCTTCATGCCGATGCACCTGGCGGGCCTTATGGGCATGCCGCGGCGCGTCTACACCTACCTGCCGGAAAATGGTTGGGAGCTTGCGAACCTGATCTCGACGCTGGGCGCCTTCATGCTGGCCAGCGGCGTGCTGCTGTTCCTGATCGACATGGCCCGCAACTTTCGCCTCGCGCCCGACGACGGCGAGGCGGGCAACGTCTATGGCGCCGGCACGCTCGAATGGCTCCCGACCGCGCTCTATTCGACCCGTTCGATCCCGGTGGTGAACAGCCGCGAGCCGCTGTGGGACGATCCCGGCATCTCCGACGACGTCGAGCAAGGCCGCTATTTCCTCCCCCGCTCCGCAACCGGCCTGCGCGAAACCATCGTCACCAGTCCGCTGCTGGCCGAGCCGCAATACCTCCAGATCATGCCCGGCCCGTCGCCCTGGCCGTTCGCGGCCGCGGTGTTCACGGCCGGCTTCTTTCTGGCGCTGACGGTGCAGGCCTACACCTTCGGCTTCGCCAGCGGCGTGCTGGCGGTGATCGCCGTGCTGCGCTGGCTGTCGGAGACGGACCTGCCGGTCGCGGCGGCCGAAGTCGACATCGGCGCGGGCATCCGTGTGCCGACTTATGTCACCGGTCCGCAGAGCCACGGATGGTGGGCCATGGCGATCCTGTTGATCGTCATGGGCATGATCTTCGTCATGGCGCTATTCAGCCTCGCTTTCCTCTGGGGGAACCAGCCGGACTTCTGGACCCGGCCGCCGGCGGTAACGGGCGCGCTGCCGACCGCGATGGGCTATGGCGCGGTGATCGTGGCCGCCGTGGCGACGCGCTGGCTGCATCGCCACGCGCGGGGCTGGGCGACGGTGCCCGTGATGATTGCCGCTGTGACCGCGCCTGTGCTCACCTGGCTGGACTGGCGTGCCTGGGCCACAATAGTTGAGCCAGACACGAGCGGCCAGGGCGCCGCGGTCTTTGCCATCCTCACCTTGCAGGCGATGGTCGGGGCCATCGCCCTGCTGATGGCGCTTTATCTCGGCTGGCGCGTACTGCGCGGACTGATCACGCCGGTCCGCAACAACACGCTGGACCTGACCTGCCTGTTCCTGGGCTATGCGGGCGCGCAAGGACTGGCCGGCACGCTCTTCGTCCGCGCGATAGGCGCATGAGGAGCTGGCTGATCCTGCTCGGCGGTCTACTCGTCTGGGCTGTCCATTTCTTCGGCCTCTACGCCATCGCCGAGATAATGCCGCATGTGGGATTGGTATTACTCCTGTCCCTGATCTGCGTGGCGGCCGACCTCTGGCTCCTGCACCACAGCCGTCATATGCTGGCCGACACGCCTTTCATCACCTGGCGGCGTTCCGTGGCGACGGGCGGCGCGGTGCTCAGCCTGATCGCGGTTTGCTGGCAGGCCCTGCCCGCGCTGATGGGCTGAGACGGCGACTAAATGCCTCCACCGCCGCGTTCACCGAGCGACCTGAGCACTATCGTGCAGCACACGCCTCCGGGCAGGAATTCGAGCGTGACCTTCTCAAAAGCGGGATGACGCGCGATCAACCGGGAGCCAAGTCCGCGTCGGCGAGGCGGTTCGACGCGCGGCCCACTACTCTCCCGCCACACGAATGTAGTTTCGCAACTATTTCCGCCGCCGCCCCCGCACACGTGAACGCGGCCATCGGGTACGGTCAGCGCGCCGTATTTCGAGGCGTTGGTCGCCAGACCATGAACGGCCATGACAAGAGGCGTGCCTTCTCCTGGCGAAATCACCGTCTCGGGTCCTTCCACCAAGATACCCCGTAATGTGTGAACGGCTTTAACGCTTCTGTGACAAGGGAACGAAGCTCGCAAGTACCGAACACCACCGCGCGAAAGTCCGCTTATGAGCAAGCAGTGTCACATCCGCGAATTACGTGCCGGCCGACTCATCAGGGCATATAGCCCGGCTCCCAATCAGTCTGGCGGGAAGCGACACCGCGAGGCGCGAGAGCCTTGCCATGTCAAATCGTCCATCGAAGATAGGCGCGCGACAGCACGGTTCGCCCACTGGCGCAAGAGCCCCTGGTCCACCGGGTTGATCAAGGCGGGGCGTGTGTCGGTCAATGGCAGGCTGGCTCGCTCCGTAACACTCCGCGTCGACCCCGTCCGACCGGATTACGATCGAGGAATGATTGGGTATCTGGGCAATACAGTTCCTGAGCGATGCAGTCTCCTCTCATCTGATCCGTCTGGAAGGTCGCTCCGGCGATCAATCGCCGTCCGGTGGGAAAATCATGCCTCGCTCCGCGTTCGACCAGAACACAGCGCAGGAGATACACCATGACACAGACCGACATCGCTACAGACGAGACCAACCGTCTGATCGCCTCGAACAAGGTGGAGGGCACGACCGTCTACAATCGCGAGGGCGAGAAGCTGGGCTCGATATATAACTTCATGGTCGACAAGCGATCGGGCAAGGCGGAGTACGCCGTACTTCAGTTCGGCGGCCTGCTTGGCATCGGCAGCGACTACTACCCGCTTCCCTGGGACGTACTCACATATGATACCGATCAGGGCGGCTATGTCGTCAGCCTCGACAAGGCCGTCCTTGAGAAGGCGCCGCGCTATTCGAGCGGCAACGAACCCCCATTCGACCGGGAATATGGCCGTGGTGTCTATGGCTATTATGGGATCAATTACCCCTTCTGACCCAATTTGGTGCAGCCGGCCGCCGGTCCGGCTGCATCTCTTCTTCCATAATCCGACCCCGTCATTCTCCGAAGGGATAAGTCTCCGGCATGCCGCAGTGATGCTCTGGACCGAGCGGCGTCACCGCGCGGGTCTCATCGAACCAGACGAATGCGTCGAACTGCTCCGGCAGGATAGCCTGGCTGTAGTGGCTCCATAGCTCGGTTTCCGGCCGATAGATCACACCGATGAACCTTTCGAGCAGGGGCTCGGCAAGGCGGCCGCGCAAAGCTTCATTGTCCTCGGCGCGAAGGTCGAGAAGGAAACGATTGCGGCCGCTGTCGTGGAATTTGCGCTCATAACTGTCCGGGCGCGAAGGATTGACGCGCTTTACCTCCATGTCGCCGTCCCAATCGGTCGCGGCTGCCACAGTGCCGGTATGTGTCCCGAACCCGATCAGCGCCACGCCTTCTCCCCAGCGTTCGCGGGCGAGTTGGCCGATGTTGAGTTCGCCGCGCGCTATGCCCATGTCGGTATGGCGCGCATTGCCGATATGGCTGTTGTGCGCCCAGACGATCGCCTTCGCGTCCGGCCCCCTGGCCTCCAGCAGATTCTCGAGCGTTTCGAACATGTGCGTGTCGCGCAGGTTCCAGCTCTCCGCGCCGCCATAATACATGATCCGATAATAGCGTTCGGCCGAGGCGATCAGGCGCGCGTTCTGCGCAGCGTCGAGGAAGTCGTCGCCGTCAGCCCTGGCATAATCGAGCCGCTTGCCAAGCAGGTCACGGCATTGCGCGATCACCGCCGCCTCGCATTCGGCATAGCCCCGGCTGAGCGCGGCGCGGCCATATGTCGCGGGGTTGCGCTGCCAGGGCGTCAGGCAGCCGTAGCGCTCGCGTGCGACGGCTGCCGCTTCGGGATCGACCCGGTCGAGATAATCGAGCACCGCGCCGATCGAACCGGACATGTTGTAGATGTCGAGCCCGTGAAATCCGGCGCGGCGTGCCATGTCGGGGATCGCGCCATTGTGATTGCGCATCCATTCGATCAAATTCGCGACATCGGTGTTGCGCCACATCCATGTCGGAAAGCGCTGGAACGGCGGCTCGATGCCCTCGCGCGCAGGGCGATGGCGGACATAGCGGTCGACAGTTGCGGCATCGGGCCAATCGGCCTCGACGGCAACGATAGTGAAACCGTGATAGGCGACGAGGTGCCGCGTGATGGCCGCGCGCGCCTGATAGAATTCGCTGGTGCCGTGGCTCGCTTCGCCCAGCATCACCACGCGGCGCCCAGCGAAGCGATCGAACAATGTCCCGAATGCGGGATCGTCGAAAGCCGGCAGCGGTTCGGCCGCCTCGGCGATCATCTCGGCCAGCGACAACTTGCGCGCCGCGCCCGGCACATGGTTGCTGGCCGCGCGGCTGCCGTCCTCGCGCCAGCCCTGCGCGCCGATCAGCGGCACGAACATGACCCCACCGAGATTCTCGGTCTCGAAGCGATCCTCACTCACCCGGCTCACCTTGCAGAGCTTCTGGTCGCCTGGGTCGCCGACGGGGATGATGAGGTGACCGCCGACGGCAAGTTGCTCACGCAGGCTTTCGGGAACGCTCGGGCCGCCGGCAGCGACCAGGATGGCATCGAACGGCGCCTTCTCGGGCAATCCCTTGGTGCCATCGCCGACACGGATATCGACATTGTCATAGCCGAGGCTGGCCATCCTCGCCGCCGCCAGCTTGCCGAGCCGGGCATGACGCTCGATCGCGATCACTTCGCTCGCGATCCGGCCGATGACGGCGGCCGCATAGCCCGAACCGGCACCGACCTCGAGCACGCGGTCGCGTGGAGCGATCTCGGCCGCCTCGATCATGGCGGCAACGATGTAGGGCTGCGAAATGGTCTGCTCGTCCTCGATCGGCAGCGCGGAATCTTCATAGGCGAACTCTTGAAGGCCTTCGCCGACGAAGCGCTCGCGCGGCACCGCCCGCATTGCGGCCAGAACCCGCTCGTCCCGGATACCACGGCGGGCGAGATGGATATCGACCATGCGGTCGCGCAGGGCATCAAAGTCCGCCATGAGCGCATCCTGTTGCTGCTGCCGTCATTCCGGATTCCGTTCGATCACGCACGTCGATGCCGGTTCGGCGACATACGGCGGAACGCCCGCAAGGCCGATCCCGCCCGTTTCAAAACCGGCCGGCACGTCGTCATCGTTGATCCCCGAGGAATCTTCCTTCAACCTCGGCCGGAAGCGGCTCGCCGGCTACCATCTGCGCATTCAGCGTGACATGCTCGGCAATAATGCTGGGCCACTCCAGTTCAAACCGCTTCAACAGAGCGGCGCGCTGGCCTTGGTCCAGCTTCCATCCGGTGACGAACATCGGCCCGGTCTCACTGCACGGTCGGCAGCGCCGCCCGGCAGTCGGATGCGCACTCGCGGCACATCTCGGCGCAAAGCCGGCAATGCCCGTGCTCGTGCCGCGCGCATTCCTCGGCGCAGAGATCGCACACCCGCGCGCAGCTCTCGAGCATCAATCGCAGAACCTCGATGTTCTGCCCCGTGCGCCTGACGCCGAGGCGTGCCGTCGCGGCACATACGTCCGCGCAGTCGAGACAGGAGCGGATGCACTGTGTCATGTCCATCGGCTCAGCGACGCAGGCGTCGGCACATGAAGTGCATATCTCGGCGCAGAACATTGCGTGACGAGCGGCCGTCGCGAGCGTTTCGTTGAAGTCGTCACCCACGTCGGGATGAAGCGCGATCATTTTGTGGATAGACATCAGCCGTGCGCCTGCTTGCGCCGGGTTTCCCAACCCTTCCTGGCGGCGGCGGAGCGTTTCTCATGGCTCTGGCTCGATCCGCCTTTCCGTCCGCCCTTGCGCGAGGATTCATGGCTTTCCTTCTTGCCACGCCCCGATCCGGATTTGTTGCCTCCACCGGATTCCTGATTCAACGTAGCCCAAGCGCGGCGTTCCGCTTCCTTATGGCTGACGCCGCGGTCCTCATAGCCTTCCTCGATGTGCTCGGCCTTCCGCTTCTGCTTGTCGGTATAGCTCGACTTATCTCCGCGGGGCATGACATTCTCCTTCGATCGCCCCCTCCCCCTAACGCTCCGGGTGAGCGATCGTGCCCCGATGTCGACAGAATGAAATCGCACGTGTCGAAATTTGCGTTCGGCCTGCCGTGGATTTGCATCTCTTCGCGGAACAGATCGGTTCAGGCCGCTATCGCGATCATTCGGGCAATAGGGCTAATCGCCAAAAATCTCCTTTGTACCTCCGGCCTGAGAACGGTAGCTTCGTGCCTCATCTCGGCCGTTCAGTCGGCGGAACTCGCCCATCACTTAGCGGTTCGTCGTCCGAAAGGATTTGGCCATGCCCTTGAAGCTCCTCGGGTCGTGCCGCTGCGGCAAGATTCGCTTCTCCGCCGACAGCCACGCACCCGTGCCATTCATGCGATGCTATTGTTCAATATGCCGGAAAACTGCAGGCGGCGGCGGATACGCGATCAATCTTCACGCCGACAAACGGACACTGGAAGTAGAGGGTAGAACCGCCGTGTATCACGCCGAGTTGGACGATGGCCGGGGCGGGTGTCGCGTCAGTTCGGGCGAGCGGCATTTCTGCCCCACATGCGCCAGTGCGCTGTGGGTGTTCGACCCGGAATATCCCGAGCTCTGCCACCCCTTCGCATCGGCGATCGACAGCAAACTGCCGAAGCCTCCATCGCTCGTTCACATGATGCTCTCGTCAAAAGCCAGTTGGGTCGAGCCTGAGATCGGCCCACACGACCAGTGTTTCGAGGAGTATCCAGACAACGCGTTAGAGAATTGGCACCGAGCGCACGGCCTTTGGATCGACTAGTCTTTCTAGATTGCGACGAGCAAGTTCATGCAAAATGGCGTGCGACTGAGCCTACCAGCCGTCATAAAAGCGCCGCAGCCAGACTGAGGAGGGAAGAGCCGCTTCCGAGATTATCTATTGGTGTTGGAATAGCCAAAATGTCGGCGAGAGCGATCCATGATTAGGCTGATCTGGTGCGCAGCTGACCTTCATAGTCGCGTTTGCCTATCGGCACGCCCCTCGAACGCAGGATGTTGTAGGCGGTAACGGCGTGAAAGTGGAAATTCGGTAGCGAGAAGGAGAGGATGAGGGTTTCGGACGTGAAGGCGAGCATCCGCGGGCCGATCTGAAGATCCAACTTCTTGCCCGCCCAAGCATTGACCTCATCAGGGGTGAAAGCCTCCAGCGCTTTTTCCGCCTTGCCCATCATGATCTGAAGATCAACAAAGGGGACCGGGCCAACCAGCCCAGGCGGAGCAAACACGCCGGTTTTCGCAGCTTCCAGCCCCCACACCGCATGGTGCCAGGCCGCTTCGATCTGAAAGTGAAACGGTGCCATGTCGTCGAAGAGGCGGGCGGTGACGAAATCGTCGGGATCGCTGCCCGTATTTGCGCAATAGGTGACCGCGCGATCAAGAAAGCCGCGGACAGCCCTTACGGTCTGCAGGAAGGTCGGCACGCTCAGGTCATAAAGCGATATTGTCATTGACTTGCCCTCCCCTGAGCCAGGGCGCACACCCATTATTGAGCATGTGGCCGGATGGCGGGAATGGCAAGATGGTCAGGAACCAATGGCTTTTCCTGACGATTGATCGAAGGGTGCTGAGAGGAGGACTGCTTTGACGAAATTTGCCGTTGGCGATCATGTCAGCTGGAATTCCGAGGCTGGCCGCGTGACCGGCCGGATCATTCGGGTTCACCGCGCCGACTTCGATTATAAGGGCCATCGGCATCGCGCGTCGCGGGATGACCCGCAATATGAGATCGAGAGCGACAAGACCGATCACATAGCGGCCCACAAGGAAGCGGCATTGACCAGGATCAAATGATGACCGCGCAATACGTTACCATCGGTCATTCCAGCCGGCCTCTCGACGAATTCCTCGACATGCTGCGCGCCGCGCGAGTTGCCATGCTGATCGACGTCCGGACATTTCCCCGATCGCGGACCAATCCCGGCTATAATATCGACACGCTGCCCGAAGACCTGGCCCGCCTGCAGATCGGCTATCGCCACTGGCCTGCCTTTGGCGGACGCCGCCCGCGGCAGCCCGGCGTCGACGAAAGCGTCAACGCGCTGTGGCGCGTGCAGAGCTTTCACAACTATGCCGACTACGCGTTGGGCAGCGAATTTGCCGCCGCTTTCGAGGAACTGGTGGCTCTCGGCCGCGAGCAGCGCCTCGCGCTGATGTGTTCGGAAGCGGTCTGGTGGCGATGCCACCGCCGCATCATCGCCGACTACCTTCTCCTGAATGAGCATGCGGTCGACCATGCGATGACGCCGGGGCGGCTCGAAAAGGCTGCACCGACGCCAGGCGCGAAGCTGACCGCCGAGGGGAAAGTCGTCTATCCTGTGCCCAGCCGACCGATCCGCTGACCGCGGTCACCAGCCGAGGATGACGGAAAAGCTCACCTTCATCGATCATCTGGTGTCGCGCGAACATCGGTTTTCGATCGGCATCATTGGCACAACGGGTGAAAAATATCTCTCGATCCCCGTGACCAACCAGCGCGTCGATTATGAGGAACATTACTGGATAGACGATGTCATGTTCGATCGCTTCGCCGCGAACCCGCGCGATGCCTTATCATTTGTCGAGCGCTGTCGGCAAAGACAGGAAGATTCTCGCCTGATCCTTCAACCGGGCGCGGACCGTGGGATTGCATCATAAGGCCGGCACGCGCCTTCGCGACACCATCCGTTCAGCATGTTTCAGAATGCCGCAGCGATCAGAAGCGATTGAGAAACCATGGGCCACGGAAATTCCTTAAGCCATTTGGTCCTCGATTGTCCCCTTGGACACGTGCCTATTCCCTGGCGGGAAGTCCTGCGAGCAGTGCGGCGCCAAGCGCGAAAGTGACGATGACGACTGCGGAGTCCACGCCCATCTTGCAGATCGTGCGGTTGCGATGTTCGAGCAGGCCGACCATGAAAACGCCGATCAGAACGGCGCCCAGCAACGCGGAAACCGTCTCGAATGCCCCTAATGTGCGCACCACCGGTTCGCCCCGATAAATCCAGTCCCCCACAGGCAAAAGCGAGAGGTTGACGAAGTTGGTGCCCAGCACCTGGCCGAACGCCATTTCGGGCCGCCGGAGCTTGAAGGCGGTGACCACCGTGACCAGTTCGGGCAGCGATGTCGCGGTCCCGATCAGCGCAAAGCCGACGAGCGCGCTGGTCATCCCCGTCTGCTCGGCGATCGCGTTGCCGGTTTGCGAAAGGCTGTAACCGGCCGCGAAAAGGCAGGCACCATAGAGGGCGACGTGGGTCCACAGGGCAGCGAGCGGCGCCTGCGAAATTCCAGCATCATCCGGCCCTTCCCGCCGGGGTTCCTCGTCCTCGACCTTCCAGCGTGAACGCTTGTCATGGCTCGCCGCCAGCCAGAAAAAGCCAATACAGCAAGCGCCAATCAACAGGCTCCCCAGACCTATCGGGCCGATCGACATGTCGCCAAGCACGACCAGCGCCGCGATCATCATCAGGATGATCATGCACAGCGCGGCCATCATCATCGTCGATGGCTGGGCCACGATGGACGTCACGGCCTTCCGGCCCACGAACGCATCGGCGATCGCAAGCAGCAGGATGTTGATCGCAGCGGAGCCGAGCAGATTGTTGATCGCGAGCTGGGGGTGATCGAGCGCCGATGCGGTGATCACATTGGCCAGTTCGGGCAGCGAGGTGATCCCGCCCAGCAGCAGCATCCCGACGAACACATGCTCAAGCCGCGTCCGGATGGCGATCGCGTCGAGCGCGCGTGTCAGACGCCCGCCCGCCCGCCAAATCACCGCGGCCGCCACCACGAAGATAAGGAGATTGGCCCAGAGCGGGTAACTGGCGGCATTGGAGAGCGGCATTGGAAGCAAACTGCGCAAAGGGGGCGGCGTTCCAGATATTGCTGCATTCCACAGCGACGCACGATATCGGCCGAGCGGATCGGCCCAAACGAATGCACCGGCTTCGGCAGGCGACGCTAGAGCCGAGCGCCTGGGACGGACACCGCCCTCACCTCACGCTACATAACCGTAGCGCTGGTTGCTCGGGCTCGCGCCCTTGGCGAGATAGCGCGCCTTATGAGCGTCGAACCGGTCGGCGGCCTGTCGGGGCCGGAGGTTGAACAGGCGCGACGCATTGCCGCTGAAGATCGCCGTCTTGATCGACCGATCTGCCGCGCCAAGCGGTGCAAAGCCATGCACGCGCTGCATCTGCTCGGGAATTTCGAGCCGCCGCAGTCCTTCGATCTGCCATTGCGGGGAGCCGGTCCAGACCGCGTCGGTGCCCCAGACGATCCGTTCGGCTCCGAGCCCCTTGACGAGAATACCCAACATCGCGGCGGCGACGCGCGGATCGTCGACGATCGTATTCGCGAAGCTCTGCCCGATATCGGCATAGATGTTGGTCAGGCCATGCGCCCGCGGAATGTCGGCAAGGTCGCTGACCCAGGACAGCCGGCCGGTCCGTGAAAATTCCGTCCATGCCTCGCCCGGCTCACCCCCGACATGACGATAACCGGCATGGTAGATCAGGAAATTGAGCTGCGGCCAATCGCTGGCTGCTTTGGCGACATCGCTTACGTCGGCGAAGCGGCGAAGATGCGGATAGCGCTTTTCCAGCGCCGTCGAGAAAAGGCCCTTGTGGATGCAGATATTAGTGAGCCCGGCTTTTACCGCCTTTTCATAGAAGGGGTAGACCAGAGCCTCGTCATCGAGCCGCCAGGGCTTGGCCAGATCCTTATGGGTGTTGTCGCCGATCGTATAGCCTTTGAACGCATCGGGCTTGAGCGTGATGTCCCGGTCGATGGCATCGAGCCAGCCCGGCGCGCCGGGCTGGATGATGGCATGGGCCATGGCACGGCGCGATCCCGCCTCGCGGTTGACGCGGTCGCGCGCTGCCATCGCCATGGGATTGGTCAGGAACCAGTCGTGCTCAATCTCCGACGGCGCGCCGGAGATCAGCGCCACCTTGGTGTCGCTGTCGAGAAACATCTCCTTGAACCAGTTACCGAACTTGAGTTGCTCGATGCTCTGCGGCTTCCCCTTCAGCGCCGGATTCCAGCCCTTGGCGGCGGTATCCCTGCGCATGTCGACAAACCGCAGCAGCCGGGTGTCGTCGCGCAGGAAATGGGTGTGCACGTCAACGATGTTCTGGTCGCGAAGCGCCGTGCTTCGCGCAGCCGCCGCCCCCGGCTCGGCGGCTTCGGCGCGGTCCACCGCAAAGAGGGGACCAAACACGCCGTTGATGGCCATAAAGGCAGCGGCCATGCCCCCGATGTCCGAAGAAAGCCGCGTCGGTCCAGCCCATGGCGCGGCGCGAAGCTGTCGGCGATATCGAGCAGCCTGCGTTCGACCATCCGCTGCCGCTCGGTCTGCGGCGCGGGCACGAATTCATCGCTCGCAACGATCTGGGTTGGGACAGGCAGGCCGGTGCGAAGCTCTTCCGCGCCCGAAAGGCGTTTTCCCCGATCCCACCTCATACTCATTTCGCGTTCTTTCTTTGCTCATATAGAGGTCAATCCGGCACGCCCACCAGCGACATCGAGGCCCGATTGCCAGCCGGCACGGAAACTTCACCAAGACTGGACAGTTAATGTTGAAATACGGGGATCGGTTCCCCGGATGACGACGGCTGCCTGAACGCCGATCATGCCGAATACCCCCGGGGACGCACAAATGGCTGACAAGCCCATTGTTCTTATCACAGGCGCTGCCGGAAATATCGGCCGCTCCCTCGCCGAGGCGTTGCAAGAACGTTACTCGATCATCGGTCTCGATATGGCGGCCGGCGATACCGACTATCCCGTGATCGAAGTCGACCTGACCGACAGGAAAAGCGTGACCGACGCCGTCGCGCGGATCGGGTCGGAATACGGCCGGCGCATCGCCAGCGTCGTGCATCTGGCGGCTTTCTTCGACTTCAGCGGCGAGGACAAGCCGCAATACAAGACGGTCAATGTCGACGGCAGCCGCAATCTCATGCGCGCGCTCCAGCCGTTCGACGTCGAGCAGTTCGTCTATTCGGGAACGATGCTGGTCCATGAGCCCGGTCGGCCGGGCGAACGGATCGACGAGGATCGCCCCCTTGCGCCCGGTTGGGCCTATCCCAGCTCTAAGGCGGAAGCGGAGCGGGCGATCAGCGAGGCGCGGGGCGATATTCCCGTCGTCTTCCTGCATCTGGCCGGCCTCTATGACGCGCGCACCTCGGTGCCGACCTTCGCCAACCAGATCGCCCGCATCTACCAGCGCGATTTCCAGAGCCATCTCTACTCCGGCGATACCGACGCGGGACAGTCAATGGTCCATCGCGAGGACATGATCGACGCCTTCGTCCGCACGATCGACCGGCGGGCCGAGATGCCGGGCGAAACCGTGATCCTGATCGGCGAGCCCGACGCGATCGGTTATGACGATCTGCAGGACCGCCTGGGTTGCCTGATCCATGGCGAGGACGATTGGGCGACGCTGCGATTGCCGTCGGGCGTCGCGGGCATCGGCGCCTGGGTCCAGGACAAGGCGGAGCCGCTCGTGCCCGACGCGATCGACGAGGGAGAGAAGCCGTTCATCCAGCCTTTCATGACGCGAATGGCGAGCGATCATTATGCGCTCGACATCGGCCGCGCCCGTGCCCTGCTCGGCTGGGAGCCGAAGCACAGACTGGCGGACGAACTGCCCGCCATCGTCGCCGCGCTCAAGGAAGACCCGGCGGCCTGGTATGGGGCGAACCGCATCCCCGCGCCGGCGTTCGTATCGGAGGCCGAAGAGGTCGGTCATGATCCGGAGGAATTGCGCGCCCGTCACGAAGGGTGGCGGCGTACGGCCCATGCCGATACGCGCTGGGCGCATTTCGTCAACATCGGGCTCGGCTTGTGGATCCTGGTCCAGCCGGTCATCGTCGAAGTGCGCGAGCCAGCGCTCTTCTGGTCGGAAATCGCGCTCGGCGCGGCGTTGATGCTGTTCGCAACGCTGTCGCTTTCCTGGCGGCTGACCTGGGCACGCTGGGCCTCGGCCGCTGTCGCCGCCGGCATCATGGCGGTGCCGTTCCTGTTCTGGACCACCAATCCCGCCGCCTTCCTGTCCGACACGCTGGTCGGCGCCTTCGCCTTCGGGTTCGCGGTCGGCACGCGGCCGGAACCCGGAACGTCGGTCGTCGCGGCAATGACGGGGCCTGATATTCCACCGAACTGGAGCTATAACCCGTCCGCATGGACGCAGCGTCTGCCGATCATCTTCCTGGCGCTCGTCGGCTTGCTCGTCGCGCGCTATCTGACCGCCTATCAGCTTGGGCAGGTCGACGGCGTGTGGGAGCCCTTCTTCCCCGGCCTGCCGGACGAACCCGGCAAGAATGGCACCGAAACGGTGATCACCTCCCCGGTTTCCGAAGCCTTCCCCATTCCGGACGCGGCGCTCGGCGGCTATACCTATGCGCTGGAGATCGTCACCGGCATCGTCGGCTCGCGGGCGCGCTGGCGGACCATGCCCTGGCTCGTCTTCCTGTTCGGGCTGATGATCGCGCCGCTGGGCGTCGTCTCGATCCTGTTCGTCATCATCCAGCCAATCGTTATCGGCACCTGGGCGACGCTGACGCTGGTCGGCGCGGCGGCGATGCTGATCCAGATTCCCTATTCTCTCGACGAGCTGCTCGCCACCGTCCAGTTCGTTCGAAGGCGTGCGAAGGCTGGACGTCCCTGGCTGCGCGTCTTCCTGTTCGGCGACACCGATGAAGGCACACGCGGCGAACGCGCCGACGAGTTCGAGCGAGCCCCCGGCACCGTACTGCGCGAAATGTGGACCGGGGGCGTCAACCTGCCCTGGAATCTCGCGCTGGCCGGCCTTGTCGCGGCATCGCTCCTGTTCACGCGGCTGACTTTCGGCGCCGAAGGCACTATGGCCGATGCCGATCACCTGATCGGCTTCCTGGCGCTGACGGTGATCTCGCTGGCGGCCGCCGAGGTGGCGCGGCCTCTGCGTTATTGCCTTATTCCGCTGGGCGCGGCTCTGCTGATGACGCCTTTCCTGTTCGAAGCCAGCGTTAGCCACACTATTGCGAGTGTCGTCACCGGAGTGCTGCTGGTCGCACTCAGCGTACGCCGCGGCGCGATACGCGAGCGTTATGGATCCTGGAACCGTCGGATCGTGTGACCGGCATAGCCCCAAGCCGCGCTCAATCCGACTTCTTTCGCTGGGGGTCCGGCTTCTTGTCTCGAGTTTTGGGTTCGGTGACCGGCCGCGGCGGCTGTCCTTCCTCCTCGGGGGGACAGATCATTTCGTCCTCGATTTCCCGGTTCTTTGGCCTTTTGGGCGGTTGGCTCATCTTCTTCTCCTTCTCTTCATTGAAGCCGGGAAGACGACTCTCTGTTGAACGGTCCGCTCAAGCGAGCGGGCAATATGATCATCCCGCTTGATGTGAAGTTGTCGTCAGAGCGCGCGCTTGCCCTCCACCCAGGCGAGCGCCTCGTCGCGCTGAACCGGCTCGAAGACCTTGTAGCTGATGAATGGCAGCACAGCGCTTTCGATGCGCGTTCCGATCCGAAGCCAGGCCTGATCGGCGACCACGGCGACACGGCCGAACCGGGTCAGTTTGCCGAACAGCGGCATCGCGCGGGCGACATAGGACGGCAGGCCGGCGAGCTCGATTCCGTCGATGCCGTAAGCCTCGACGAAGACATGGGTCTTGTCATGCCGCGCCATCACATCATCGAGACGGTCCATGACCGCGTCGAGGTCGGGCCCCCTGACCTTGTCCGTCACCTTGATGGCAATCACATCGTCGGCACTACTGATAAATTCGATCACAGCCACCGCTCCTCTGGTTGGCAAATCGCGTTGTTCCACCCGTGCCAGCATCGCCATTCCGCACAGCGCCGGTTGAAGAACCAATCGTAACCGGAACAGTTTGTTCCGATCGTGAGTATTCAACGAATGGCGCAACCGGCATCATGGCAGGCAAACAAGTCCGCGCCAACAAAGCGCTGCCCGACCTGCAGTACGCGGCCATGAAGATTGCGACCTATAACGTGAACGGCATCAATGGACGTCTCGCCGTGCTGCTGCGCTGGCTGGAGCTGGCGGAACCCGATATCGTCTGCCTTCAGGAATTGAAGGCGCCGCAGGAGCGTTTCCCCGAAATCGCCATCCGGGACGCGGGCTACCGGGCGATCTGGCACGGCCAGAGCCGCTGGAACGGCGTCGCGCTGCTCAGTCGCATCGGCGAGATCCACGAGACGCGGCGCGGCCTGCCGGGCGATTCGGAGGATATACAGAGTCGCTATATCGAGGCCGCGGTCAACGGCGTGCTGATCGCCGGCCTCTATCTTCCCAACGGCAATCCACGGCCCGGCCCAAAATATGATTTCAAGCGGCGCTGGTTCGACCGGCTGCACGCGCATCTGGCAACCTTGATCGACCTCGACGTGCCGGTGATCATTGCAGGCGATTATAATGTCATGCCGACCGATCAGGATGTCTATGCGCCGGAGCGCTGGCGCGACGATGCGCTGTTCGCCCCCGAAGTCCGCGCCGCCTGGCAACGCCTGCTCGACCAGGGCTGGGTCGATGCGGTGCGGCATCTCCACCCGCACGATACCGTCTATACTTTCTGGAAATATTGGCGCGGCGCCTTCGAGCGCAATGCCGGCCTCAGGATCGATCATTTCCTGCTCAATCCGCCTGCCGTCGCTCAGCTTACCGCTGCCGAGATCGATACGCGCGTGCGGAGCTGGGAGAAGACCAGCGACCATGCGCCGGTCTGGATCGAACTGGCGGAAGATGGCAGACGCCGGGCCAGACACGCATCCAGGGCGGAAAGGAAGGTGTGACGATGGCGCACTCTATCGCAGGCTGCAAACTCCAGCGCGAAGATCGGGCTATACTGCTTGCCCGCTTCCCGGCCCGTTACCGCCGCACCGTCGCCGATCATGTAACGCTGCGCTTTGGCACCGATAACGACACGCCACTGCCCACGGCCCATCGCGGCGAGGTCATTGGCGAGGCGAATGACGGCGCCGGTGTGCAGGCGCTGGTCGTACGGATCGGCGGCACCACTGAGCGCGGTGACGGCAGCCATTTTCACATCACCTGGTCCTTGGCTGACGGGCGGCAGGCTAGGGAAAGCAATGACGTCATTCGGGATCATGGCTGGCGCGCAATCGATCCACCGATCCCGATCCGGCTCGAACCCAGGCGCTGGTCGCCCTGAGATGCAGCTCTATCTCGACTGCGACGGCGTCCTCGCCGATTTCGACCGCGCCGCGACCGAACTGCTCGGCATGCCCCCGCGCCTCTATGAGAAACGCCGGGGCATCACCACTTTCTGGCGTGAGCTCGCGCGCCATCCGGATTTCTATGGCACGCTGCCGCTGATGCCCGATGCGATGGAGCTATTCATAGCGGTTCGCCATCTCGATCCGGTTATCCTGACCGGTCTGCCGCGTGGCAAATGGGCAGCGCCGCAGAAGGTGCGCTGGGCGGCCGAGCATTTTCCCGGCACGCGGATCCTCACCGTCATGGCGGTCGACAAGCGCAACCATGCGCAGGAGGGCGACATCCTCGTCGACGACACACTCAGATATGCGCATCTGTGGAACGATGCGGGCGGCATCTTCGTCCAGCATGAAAATGCGCGCACGACGATCGCGAAGCTCGCCGCGCTGGGTATCGATGTTCGCCAGCCTGCAAACTGAAATCGGGGGTCGACGATGGCGCGCAAGCAAAAGCTCAAAGTTTTCCGCACCCCGATTGGATTTCATGATGTCTATGTCGCCGCGCCGAGCCAAAAGGCGGCGCTCGAAGCCTGGGGCAGCGACACCAATCTCTTTACATCGGGCGCGGCTGAACGGGTGGATGATTCCGAGTTGATGCGCGAACCCCTCGCCAACCCCGGCAAGGTCATACGCCGGACGCGCGGCACGCTGGTCGAACATATGGCCGCCTTGCCCACAGACAGGCCGCGCCGAATGCGTAAGTCTGACGCGAAAACATCCCCGCCACCCAAAGCCGCGTCCAGGCCAACTCCAAAGCCAAAGCGCGTGCCGCCGCCAAAGCCAAAGCCGCGTCCTGACCGATCCGCGCTGGATCGCGCCGAAGCGGACCTGAGCGAGGTCGAACGCCAACATGATGCGGCGAAGGCGGACCTCGCGCGGCGCAAGGCCGAGTTGGACCGCGAACGGCGAAAGCTGGAGACCGAACAGGCGCGCGAGTTGCGGGCGCTCGAACGTCGGCTGGAAAGCGCCCGCAACAAATATGATCGGGCCATGCAGGCGTGGCGGGCAGAAGGCTAGCTTCGCTCAACGAGCGCTGGACATGGCGCTCGACAGGCTGCGGAAAGTGATCGACCAGCGGGGCCGGGTCAGCGGCAAGATGCTATGCTCCCAACCGTGCCGGGCTTCGCCGCTCAGATGATAGATCGAACGCGGCGCGAGCAGCGCGGATGTTCGCTCGAATTTCCCGCCCGTCCCGCGTCGGAAACGCATTTTGGCCGGCTCGCCCAACGAGATGCCGATGACATGCTCGAAGACGGGTCGATCACGATGCCAGCCGATACCGGCGCCCGGATCGTAGCGGATGAGCAGCGCCTGCACGAGGCCTGCGGGATCGAGTCCGGCAAAGTGCGCGGCGCGGCTTCTGAACGGCTCCAACCAGGCGGGCATGGGTTCGATCGGCGCAAATCGGTCATCCGTGAAATCGTAGCTCCAGCCATAGCTGTGGGTCAGCCGCTTGCCGGTCCACTGCTGAAACCGGAACGGGCTGAGCGCGCTCGCGTCGATATGTGCGACCAGGTCGCATTCCTCCTCGGCTGTGACGACACCATCGCGATAGGCGAAACCGGGAAGCACGGGCATATCGAAGAGATCGATCAGAGCCTCATCCGCCATCTTTGAGTATCGTCATCATATCTGATTTTGCGGCCGGGCGGCCGATCAGCGACCGCCCACAAGTTGGCCCCTACTGATAGGAGCACCGCCGAACACGCCATCGACACTAATCGAAAAGTTCCTCCAGGAAGGATTTCCGCCGTTTTTTCGGATAACCCTTGTAATGCGAGCCATGGTCGTAATGTGAGCCTTGGTGTCCGGTCCAACCGGAATCGCGAGAAGGTTGCTGAGGGGCTGGCGCGGTTCGGGGTTGAGATTCCCCGGCGCTTCGTTCGATGATCTTGTCGAGTTCGCCACGATCCAGCCAAACGCCGCGGCATTGCGGACAATAGTCGATCTCCACGCCCCGCCGGTCGCTCATTGCAAGCGGCACCTTGCATACTGGGCAGGGCATTCCCACCGCCGGTCCTGTCATAGCTGATAATTCCCTTGTCACCTGGGGATCCGACAAAGGGCCGCGCCGGAGCACCACGCGGGGCCCAGCCTGCCATTAGGCAAATCCCAGTTTGTCCAACCGAGAAACCGATGCTGCCCAAACCGGGGACCAGGTCGAGCCAACATCGAGAATTCTCGATGCGGTCCGACATCACGATCGATGAGGATCGTCAGAGGGGCCCGGCCCGCCAACGCAAAATAGATCGCCGACGGCGATTTTCAATTGCCCCAGCTTGGATGGCGAAATGCGGCCACCGCGTTCCGCGCTCAATCACCTCGAATCCGGGTTGGGCTTTGGGAACTGCGATGCCGGACGCCGCGAGAGAGGCGATCAATCCTGCTTCTGGCCTCATCGTCTCCACTCCTGGATTGTCAAAAAACCGAATATCACGATCCTGCACACCAGTTTCAGTGCGATTGCCGCTCGCACGAGACCCGGGAGGCGGCCGATCGATGAGTACTGCTTCTAGTCCGCGCAGACGGCGACCCGGCTCATCGTCATCGCCCCTCCACCGAAGCCCGGCGTTGCCCGATTGACCCAGCGGACCTTCTTGCAATCTTTTTTGGATTTCCGCGTTTGCCGCTGCGGTCTCGGCTCGCCGCGCTTCGCACGAGCCTGTCCATCCAGCCAACGATCCGCACTGGCCTGGCCATCTTGTGCGACGCGCCGCCGATATTCGGCCTTGTTACCGGACCATGCGGCCTGGCGTTCGGCGAGTGTAAGTGGTCGGCCCGTCCTCTCTGCGGATTGAGCCTGATTGGGCCGTTGTGTATAGGCAGCGTCAGCAACAAACAGCGATGATCCCGCCAATGTCATCATCAAGAATTTTCTCATCACCGACTTCACTCTCCCCAAGCAAGGGCTGGACTGAACCAAGAACTGGTTGAACCGTCTGTTAATGCATTAGAAGTATCAGCGACTTAGGAAAGCTACTGATCAGCGCAGCGATGCATCACCATTTGGTAACCGAATTCGCCTTTGCGGCCATAGCAAATATCTGCTGCCTCCAGGCGGGCGGTTGCAATCTCCCGCTGGTCACACGCCTCCATCGTGGTCGGGTTGTCGCCTGACTCGCCGCGGCATTGCCCGTTCAGGCGATACCAGCGATCGATTATCGCCTTTTCCTCCGGTGTCCATCCCGACGCGTCTGACGACGTCGGCCTGGACGCAGCCTTCCCCTCCGCTGCCGATCTGGCGGGAATGCCGCGGTTCGATACGTCAGACCCGGATGAACAAGCAGCAAGTGAAATTGCCATGGACGTGAGGATGGCGCTGGTCCGCAAAACTCTCATGCGCGTGAGAACGACGCAGCCTTGTGAAGGTTTCCCGCGAGCGCGCATGTCAGGTAACCGCCATCTGCTACGAGTTGGTTACGGCCGGATACGCGCGGCAGGCCTCCTGCTCGATTGACGATCGCTCATATCGGATTTCCGCCGAAAGCCCGGCGCCTCGCAGGAGGCTCTTGGATATTCGATCACCCCCCTCGTCCGCGCGAATGTCCTCGCCCTCAAGGGAACGATGGCCGGAGAGGCTGGTTTCGTGGAAGCTGGACGCGGCATCAACTGATGCACCCTACAGGAGATTGACGATGGCGATCAGGGCATTGCCGCTCAACTGCACATTGAAGGCTGATCGGAACGAACCTTCCTCGACCAGTGCGATGATCGCTGTCCTGGCACAGGCATTTCATAAACAGGGCGTCAGGGTCAGCGACGAAGTTCGCGTGGCCGCGCTGAATATCAAGCCCGGCGTAACGTCGGACGAGGGAGAGGGCGACGACTGGCCTGCGTTGCGCGAGAAGATCCTCGACCATGATATCCTCATACTCGGTGGGCCGGTCTGGATGGGTCAGATCAGCAGCGTCGCCAAGCGCGTGCTGGAGCGTATGGACGCTTTCCTGTCGGAGATAGACCAACAGGGCAGGATGCCGAGCTACGGCAAGGTGGCTGTTGCCGCGATCGTGGGGAATGAAGACGGCGCGCATTTCTGCTCGGCGCAAATCTTTCAGGCGCTCAATGATGTGGGCTGGACCATACCCGCTGTCGCCGCATGCTATTGGGTCGGGGAGGCGATGGGATCAACCGATTTCAAGGATCTGGACGCAACGCCCGAGATGGTGAGCAAGACGGCGAAAATGCTTGCGGGCAATGCCGCGCATCTTGCCGGGCTGCTCGGCAAGGACAGTTATCCCGGATGACCGGCCCGTCGCCCAGCCCTGTGCGTTTCCTGTGACGCTTACGGAATCGCATGATCTGCACAGCGGTGTCGTGCCGTGGCGGGATGCCGCGTGGCCGGCACCGCCGTCGAACCCCTTTCCAAATGGGCCTGTCGACATCGCGATCCTTGGATCGGGCATCGTCGGGGCGCTGATCGCGGAGCGGTTGAGCGGCAAAGGACGGCGCATCGCGCTGTTCGACCGGCGTCCGCCGGGATTCGGCAGCACAGCGGCGTCGACCGCCGAGATCATGTGGGCAATGGACGTGCCAATGAGCGAACTTTCCCGAACACTGGGCGAAGCGGAGGCCGGCCGGCGATGGCGGCGCGTACATGATGCTGTCCGGGACCTGGGAAAGCGGATCGATGGGCTTGGCATCGATGGCGGAAGGATCGAACGCCCGACGCTCTATCTCGCCGGCGCCATCCTCGATGAGGCAGGACTTGCCGCGGAAGTGGAGATGCATCGCCGCCAGGGGCTGCCATCGACCTTCCTGGGGTCGGATGAAATGGCACAGCGCTTTGGCATCACCCCGCGTGCGGCGATCGTCTCGGAAGACGGCTTTGAAATTGAACCGGTGCGCCTGTGCCATGCTCTGCTCGAGCGCGCATGTCGGAACGGCGCGAGCGTGACCTGGCCGGTCGATGTCACGGCGATCCATCCCGTCGACGACGGCGTCCGTCTCGAAACAGCCGATGGACGAAGGTGCCAGGCAAGAGACGTCATTCTGGCCACAGGCTACGAGCGGGCGTCGCTTTTCCTGCCCCCTGCTTTCACTTTGCATTCGACCTTCGCCATCGCCACGCCGCCTGGCTGCGCGCCGCTGTGGCGTGAGCAGGCGATGATCTGGGAGGCATCCGATCCCTATCTTTATGTGCGTGCCGATCGTCTGGGCCGGATCATCGCGGGCGGTGAAGACCATGATTCTTCGGACGAAGAGACGCGTGATGCCCTGATCGGCGCGAAGGCGGGCACGATCGCAGCGAAGCTCGAAGCCATGCTGGGCGCGGGGCCGATTCCGATCGACCGCGCATGGGCGGCGATCTTTGGATCTTCGCCGGATGGCCTTCCTGCAATCGGACCGGCGGCGGCGATGCCGCATGTCTGGCTTGCAGCGGGGTTCGGGGGCAACGGCGTCGCCTTCGCCAATCTCGCGGCGCAAATATTCGAGCGGGAACTGAATGGGGTTCCCGACCCGGATCGTGACTGCTTCAGTCCGTATCGCTTTGCGTGACCGGGCCGTGCGCCGGCCCCGTCACGGAGTCCTGTCGGTCAGGGGTTCGCCGCCGTCTTCCTCTTCAAGCAGAACGGCGGCCGATCCCGCGGCCGAAAGGCGCACCCGATCGCCCTCGACGGCGGCAACGAGGCCGCCCGAGAAAAAGTGATGGTGGTCACCATGCGACCCGCTGTCGGCTTTGGTCATCTTGATCCGATCACCCTCGACCTTGTCGACGGTGCCGATATGGACGCCATCGGCGCCGACGATTTCCATATGCTGTCTGACCTGACTGAGATCGGCCATGTGGAATGCTCCTTCCTGCGTTGCCTTACTGCTGAGACGGGTAGTCCTCCGGCTTGACCGTACTCACGCCCGGTCGCTCCTCCACATCCTCCGGCGGCTGTCCGCCTTTGGTCGTGCCCTTGCCTTTCGCGGAATCCGGCCGCGCATCGCCCAGCGGGCCGCGCGGCATCTCGTCCCGGTCGCTTCGATCTTTCCGCTGGTCTTGCATCATCTGCTCCTTCGTGAATATCAGCGCAGCCCGGCCCCCTCGCGACCTGCTCGCGTATCTTTTTCCTCGCCTTCGCGCGTCATCGTGCGCGGATCATAATCGTCGGGAATACTCCCGCCACTCAGCGGATCGCGCCTGGGTTCGCGGTCCAGCGTATCGCTCGGATTCCGTGCGGCACCCTTGGGTTGATTTTCAGTGGAAATATTGGGATTGCGGACGATTTTGGTCGGCACGTCGCGCGTCTTGCTGCGGTTAGCCATGAACTTTCTCCTTGTGAGGGGAATGCGGCTCCTTGCCGAACGCCTTGCGCAACTCGTCCTTGGCCGCTTCCAGCACCTGCCGCTGTCCTTTGCCGAGATTGTCACCGGCGCGGTTGATGTAGAAGTTGAGCATGCCCATCGCAGATTGCAGTGGTGTGCCCTTGCGGCGTTTGCTCTGTTCGGCCGAGCGCTTGAGCGAGGCGGCGATCCGGGAAGGATCCTTCTGCTTGAACACGCCCTCCTCGAGGTCGAGCGCGTCCGAATGCTCGGTGACGTCCTGCGACCATTTCTTCTGGGCCATGGCTCAGTCCTTTCCACTACCCGGTTCAGCCATGCCGCGATGCATCTCTGCGGGGATAGACTGCGGCAGCACACCGGCTGCCGCCACTTGCAGCTTGTTCTTCCAGCCCGAGATGAGCGTGTCCTTGCCGGCGAACATGGCCTCCCAGCCGTCCTGCGCAACATCGACGGGATCGGATTTCTTTTGTCCTGGCCGACCTTGGTATCATCCATACCGGCGCGGTGAAAAAATTCGGTTTCGACCGGGCCGGGCTCCAGCGTCGTGATGGTAATCCCTTCGTGCGCCTTGAGTTCGTTACGAAGCGCGGCAGTGAAATTGTCGATGAAGGCCTTGGTGCCATTATAGACCGCCGAGAAGCTGCCCGGCATCCAGCCGGCGATCGAACCGGTCACCAGAATTTTGCCCGATCCCTGTCTCACCATCGCCCCGAGCACCTTCTGCAGCAGATAGACTGTGCCCGTGAGGTTGGTATCAATGACATGACGCCAGTCGCCCACTGCCTGATCGAGGAAGGCGCCGCCAAGGCCGTGCCCGGCATTGGCGCACAGCACATCGATGCGTCGTCCGCCCGTAGCCTGAAGGAGTCGATCGACGCCTTCGATCGTCGCCAGATCGGCTTCGAGGATCTGCGCGCCATTGATGTCCAACGACGGATCGACAAACGGCATATCCGCGACCAGCAGCAGATCGTAGCCTTCCGCAGCGGCGCGCTTTGCGAGTTCGGCGCCGATGCCACTCGATGCCCCCGTGACGATCGCGAATTTGTCAGCCATGTCGGCTTCTCCTCATGCAGCGACCGGGTCAAAACCGGGCTTCAGGACCACTTTGGTCACGTCGTTCTGATGGTCGTGGAAAATCTTGTAGCCTTCGGGCGCTTGCTCGAGCGGCATGCGATGGCTGATGAGGAAGGTCGTATCGATCTTGCCCTCGAGGACCGCGGTGAGCAGCGCGGGCATGTAATGCTGCACATGGGTCTGGCCAGTCTTGAGCGTCAGGCCCTTCTCCATGAAGGCGCCCAAGGGGAATTTGTCGACAAAGCCGCCATAGACCGCCGGCATCGACACGCGCCCGCCCTTGCGGCAGGCGATGATCGCCTGGCGGATCGAATGGGTGCGGTCGGTGCCGAGGAAGGTGGAGACCTTGATCTGGTCCCACACATTGTCGGCGAACAGGCCGTGCGCTTCGAGGCCGACTGCGTCGATGCAAGCGTCGGGGCCGATGCCGCCGGTCATCTCCATCAGCGCCTCATAGGTCTTGCTTTCCTCATAGTTGATCGTCTCGGCGCCGAATCTGGCGGCGAGTTCGAGCCGGCGGGGGAAGTGATCGATGGCGATCACCCGTTCCGCGCCCATCAGAAAGGCGGATTGCACGCAGAACAGGCCGACCGGACCGCAGCCCCACACCGCAACTGTGTCGCCCGGCTCGATCTGGGCATATTCCGCCGCCTGCCAGCCGGTCGGCAGAATGTCGGACAGGAACAGCACCTTGTCGTCATCGATCCCGTCGGGGATGACGATCGGCCCGACATCGCTGAACGGCACGCGGACATATTCGGCTTGGCCGCCCGCATAGCCGCCGGTCATGTGGCTGTAGCCGAACAGGCCGGACATTGGCTGGCCGTAAAGCGTCTGGGCGATATCCTGATTGTCCGCCGGATTGGCGTTGTCGCAGGCCGAATATTGGTGCTTACCGCAATGGTAGCAGCCGCCGCAGGCGATGGTGAACGGCACGACGACGCGCTGGCCTGCCTTCAAGGTGGATCTGGGACCGGCCTCGACCACTTCGCCCATGAACTCGTGACCGAGGATGTCGCCCGCCTTCATCGTCGGGATATAACCGTCATAGAGATGCAGGTCCGAACCACAGATCGCGGTCGAGGTGACCTTGATGATGGCATCGCGGGGATTGAGGAGCTCGGGATCGTCGACGGTGTCGACGCGGACATCATGCTTGCCGTGCCAGGTCAGAGCACGCATCAGCCTGCCCCCTCTTCCAATTGCTTGCGGGTACGGGCGGCGGTTGCAATCTCGCCCGTTTCCATGAGTTGCTTGAAGCGCCGGAGATCACGCCGCGCCTGGATGGCCGGTTCGCGCTGAAACATCCTCGCGATGACCTTGCCGACCAACCCCGCAGGCGGATCATAGACAATGGTGGCGGCGACAATCGTACCGCGCTCGCCGGCGTCGCGGAAATCAATGCGACCGCTGTTGGGGACATCGGCGCTCTCGGTGGATGTCCATGCGATCAGTTGGTCCGGCCGTTCCGCGGTGATGACGGCGTCCCATTCGGCCGTCTTCCCGCCGGGCGCCTTCACTACCCAATGGCTGGTGCGGTGATCGAGGACGTCGACGCGTTCGACATTATCCATGAAGCTGGGCAGCCGGGTGAAGTCGCGCCAATAGGCGTAAAGCTCTGCACAGGGCCGATTGATCGTAACCGATCGACCGATAAGGCTGTCACCCTTGGGTTCGACCAATGTTTCGCCTGCATCGGCAATCCTGTCATTGCGCTTGGATGTCGTGATCGGGGCATCGTCATGCGGTTCGGCCATGTCACTTCTCCTGCGGCTTGGATTCTCAGGCTTGGAGCGCAACTGAAAAACGGTCTTTTCGCCAATGCCGTTCCGACGGCGAACACGGCCCGTCACGGTCCAAGGACGGCTCGTGCCCTTTTGCTCATCCAAGTGCAGGGCCACCCGGGTGTTGAGCAGATAGGGCCACATCATCCTCTGTGAATCTCAGGCATCAAAGGCGTCGAGGTCGACGAGCGGTTCGCGTTCCCAGAAGCGAAGAGGCGCGAGCGCCGCGACGAATGTCTTCGCGTGGGCCGCATTCTTGAGCGCGAAGCAGCCATCGTCGAGGTTCCCGGCGAGACCCGTCCCGGTGATCAGGGGCTGGGTGCCAGGTCCAAGGCCGATGAACTTGCAGTGGGCGAAGGCGTCGGTCAGAAAATCCTTCGCGGCAGCGTCGTGGCTCAGCACCTTTCCGCCCTCATCCGATGCGACGATCGCGACCGCGTCGTAAAGCACCGAAGGTCCGCCATCGATCTTCTGATGCGCCCCGAGAATATTGCCATCGGACAACGTCACGCCGCCGATCCGGGGCGCGATGATCTCGACCATGGCGTCCGCCTTGTCGATCGCTGCCAGGATCGCCTGGATCAGGGCCGGATCGGCGCCGTCGGTCACCAGCAACCCCAGTTTTCGGCCAGCGAAGCTTCGCGGGCCGCGCTTGACGATGCTGAGCGCATCGGAGGGCGGCAGGTCGGTTCGCGGCTGCACGGCGGCCTGTGCTGGCTTTGGCACGGCCAGCCCCAGGCCCCTTGCGACGGTCCCGGCGAGATCCCCATCGATGTTGAGCAGATGCGAGACCATGCGCGAACGGATGTCCGGCCTCTCCACCTTGGACAGCTCGAACACCAGCGCGTCGCCGATATGCTTCTGCTCGATCGGCGTCTGGCTCGTATAGAATTGCACTGCCTGGCTATAATGATCGGCAAAGCTTTCGGGGCGGATACGCAGCTTGTCGCCTTCGGGCGGCGCCGCGACGCTTTTGAAACCACGCTCGGGATCTTCGCGCGGGCCGCCGATCGCGGCGCCCCAGCTATTGGGTTCATAATTGGCGCGCCCCACCGGATTACGCATCGCCATATGCCCGTCCTGCTGAAAATGCGCGAGGGGACAGCGCGGCGCATTCACCGGCAGATGCGTGAAATTGGGTGAGCCGAGGCGCTTGAGCTGCGTGTCGAGATAGGAGAAGTTGCGGCCCTGCAGCAGTGGATCGTTGGTGAAGTCGATTCCGGGCACGATATTCTGGCTGCAGAAGGCGACCTGCTCGGTCTCGGCGAAGAAATTGTCGACCCGCCGATCGAGCACCAGCCTTCCCACGACGTGAACCGGCACGAGTTCCTCGGGGATGATCTTGGTTGCATCGAGCACATCGAAATCGAAACTGTCCGCGAAATCCTGATCGAAGAGCTGAAGGCCCAGCTCCCATTCCGGGAAGTCGCCAGCCTCGATCGCGGTCCAGAGGTCGCGGCGGTGAAAATCGGGATCGGCGCCGTTGATCTTGACTGCCTCGTTCCACGCCACCGATTGCAGCCCGAGCTTCGGCTTCCAGTGGAACTTGACGAAGGTCGACCGGCCATCCGCATCGACGAGGCGGAAGGTGTGGACGCCAAAGCCTTCCATGAAACGGAAGGATCGTGGAATCGCCCTGTCGGACATGATCCACATGACCATGTGCATCGATTCGGGCGTCAGGCTGATGAAATCCCAGAAATTGTCATGCGCCGTCTGCGCCTGCGGGAAGCCGCAATCGGGCTCGGGCTTGGCGGCATGGATGAGATCGGGGAACTTCATGGCATCCTGGATGAAGAACACCGGGATGTTGTTGCCGACAATGTCCCAGTTGCCTTCCTTGGTGTAGAGCTTGACCGCAAAACCGCGCACGTCCCGGGCAAGGTCGAACGACCCCTTCGATCCCGCCACCGTTGAAAAGCGTACAAACGCCTCGGTTCGCTCGCCCGCGCGCTGGAAGATATCCGCGCGCGTGATGTCGGCGAGACTTTCGGTCAGTTCGAAATAGCCGTGGGCGCCAAAGCCGCGGGCATGCACGACACGCTCGGGAATGCGCTCATGGTCGAAATGGAAAATCTTCTCGCGAAAGTGGAAGTCCTCCATCAGGGTCGGGCCGCGTGCGCCCTGCTTGAGGCTGTTCTGATCGTCGGCGACGGGAACGCCCTGCGCGGTGGTCAGCGCTTCAATGCCGTTTCCCGCGACCTGGTGTGTTTCGCCGCCTTGACCCTGGGGAGCGTCGAACACCGGCATCTCCGTAACGGATGAGGCGGCGGCCGCCCCTGCCTGACTGGAATTCGAAGGCGCGCGGGTCGCCGCGGCACGCGTCGGTTTCTTCGCCATCGTGCTATCTTCGCTTTCTGCTGATTTCGAGCGGGCATCAGCCCCATGTCCACCGAACCCGTCCCGGCCCCATGAGTTCCTGTCAGACGCGGCGATTAACAACGATCATAGCGAAACTTCGCGGAGGCTGGATCGCGGGAGGTGGATCGCCCGTTCAGGACACAACAGCTCAGCTCAGGTAAATCGATCAATGTTCATGGACCGCCTTCTCGCCAACCGTCGCGGTGTTTCACTGACGCCCGAGGAGCGCGCGCGGCTGGAGGGCGCGATCAGCGAGGTCCGGACATTCGACCCCCGCCTGACGATCATCGAGGCTGGCAAGCATATCGATGTCAGCACCTTCCTTCTCGAAGGCATCATGTCCCGCTTTCTCGAAGACAGAAAAGGCTTGCGACAGCTGGTTTCCATCCACATTCCCGGCGAGTTCGTCGACCTGCACGCCTATCCGATGCGCGAACTCGATCATTCTATCGGCACGCTTACGGCCGTCACGGTAGCGCTCGTCCCTCACCGGGCGCTCAAGGACATTCTCGATCCCCGGCCCGATCTCGCCCGCAAGCTCTGGTTCTCGACATTGATCGACGCGGCCATGCACCGCGCCTGGCTCTTTCGGGTCGGCCGGCTGGATGCGGTCGGACGGGTCGCCCATTTCCTGTGCGAAATGAATGCCCGGTTTCACGCGGTGGGCCTGTCGGATGGGCATCGCTTCGTGCTGACGCTCACTCAGACCGACATTGCCGAAATCTGCGGGCTGACCACCGTGCATATCAACCGGGTGCTGCGCCAGCTCAGGGAAGCCGGCCTTTGCCAGATGCGCGCGTCGCTGGTGGAAATCGAGGACCGCGAGGCACTCGCGCGGCGCGGCAATTTCTCGCCCGATTATCTCTATCTCGCCCCTCTCCCTTAGGTGCTTAACAAGGAAATACGTCATGACTGGCCATTCGCCGACCGAGCCCCTTGCCGAACCCGGTGTCGCAACGGTCGAGGATGGCCATGTCATTCTCGAAGGTCCGGGCGGCATTGCCGTCACCATGACGGCAGATGCCGCGATCGCCACGGGCCAAGGTCTGATCGAGGCCGGAGAGCAGGCGCGGAAGATTGCCGACCGCGAATAATCACGCTTCGCGCCCGAATGACAATTATCATAGCGAAACAAGTCGCCGCGGATTTGTCGGCAGGATCATGGTCTGTTATTCATCCCGTCTGGCGGACGGCCAACGCACGGCAGAAAGTCGGCCGCGAAGTTCATGCGCGGGCAACCCATCCTTCCCTCGATGCGCCGCCGCAAGAAGGAAGGACCGTGCGTTTGGCGAGCCTGCATTCCGAGACAAGCCCACATTCCGCAGCCGATGCGGCGGCGTGGCTGGCGGCCATTGTCGATGACTCCACCGACGCGATCCTGAGCAAGACGCTCGATGGCACGATCACCAGTTGGAATGCGGGCGCCGAGCGCCTGTTCGGTTTCCGGGGAGACGAAGCCATCGGCCAGCCGATCGGCCTGATCATCCCGGAAGACCGCTTGCACGAGGAAGCCGGTATCCTCGATCGACTTCGTCGGGGTGAACGGATTGGCCGGCTTGAGACGATCCGGCGAACACGCGATGGGACGCCGGTTCATGTCGAGGTGACGATATCACCGCTGCGAAGCGCGGACGGGAGGATCATCGGCGCCTCCACGATCGCGCGGGGTATCGGCGATCGGTTACGCCATGCGCGCGAACAGGCGCTGCTGTTGAACGAGATGCGGCATCGGATCAAAAATCTCCTGACGATCATCCAGGGTCTCGTCAGCATCGGTGGCCGCCGCGCAGATAATATCCAGACATTTATCGAAGAACTGACAGGGCGCATTACGTCGCTCGCTGCCGCCCAGACACTGGTGCTTGAAAGCGAGAACAAGCCGGAACGCGATTGCGCGACGTTGGGGGCGATACTCGCGGCCGTTCTCGCACCTTATGGGGAGGACGGGATCGTCCTGACGGACTGCGACGCCGTGGTCGGTCAGCACGCCATGACATCGCTGGCGCTGCTGTTTCACGAACTGGCGACCAATGCAGTCAAATATGGCGGTCTTTCAAATCCTGATGGAACGCTCTGCGTCGAAGTCGTCGCCGATCCTGAAAAACTTTCCATCCACTGGCGGGAAACCGGCGGGCAGCAACCGGAATCCTCCCATACCGGCTTTGGCACCAGCCTGTTGGAAGCGACGCTCAAGGGCCTGCAAGGAACGATCGAGAGACAATGGCACGAAGGCGCCTTCGAGATCTTTATCGGGCTGCCGCGCGACACCCTTGCGCGGTAATGGAAGCAAGCGCCTGTCTCTGATCCGTCTCGCATTAGGACTGGTGATTAAAGCATGAGGTCGACAGGAAGAAAGCCGATGTCTTCGCCGCGAAACGCTAAACAGGCACTGGATGCCGAGACTCTGTCGCCGGCATTGCCGGACGAGATCATCGATGCGGCGATGGCGTTGCTGGAAACCGCAAGCGACGCCGAAATCGGCCTGGCGACAGCGGAAAGTTGCACCGGCGGACTGCTCGCGTCCCTGCTTACCGACATCGAGGGCGCCAGCAATGCCTTCGATCGGGGATTCGTCGTCTATAGCAAGGAAGCCAAATGCGATCTGCTGGGCCTCAGTCATCAGCTGATCGACGACTGCGGCGCGGTCAGCGAGCCGGTCGCACGCGCCATGGCGGAAGGCGCGTTGCGTCGATCGAATGCGGGGCTGGCGATCGCGATTACAGGCTTTGCCGGCCCCGGCGAACCTGATGATGAGCCGGGACTGGTTCATTTCGCCTGTGCGGGTCAAGGGATAGAAACACGCCATTGCGTCCGGCATTTCGGCGATATCGGGCGCGGTGCGACGAGGATCGAGAGTCTGCGCGTGGCACTTGATATGCTTGCCGGGATGCTGCCGGCCGTGGTGGATTCTCCACCACGCACTGTCTGAAGGCCGTCGTTCTATGCAGGCGCCCGATGGCATCACCGAGGATCATGAACGCAATAGCCGGCGCGCCAACCCATGGCCGCTCTTTCTGCTGGCGGCGCTGCTTGGTGCGGGGCTTACCGGTCTTCTGGGTGGCCAGGCGCCATCGATACGGCAAGCCAGCACCCCTGTTGTCAATCTGCGCGTACAGACCGCGGAGCGGCTGCGCAGCGGCATGGTTTTCGAGACCATTATCGAAGTGACACCGGTCCGGCCGGTCACCGATCTTGTCGTCGCCATATCGGACGGCCTGTGGCGGGAGATGACCATCAACACGATGATCCCGGCGGCTGGGAAGGAGAGTCACAAGGAAGGCTATCACCGCTTCTCTTTCGGCCCGGCACGGCCAGGCGAAACCCTCCGCTTCAAGATCGACGGCCAGATCAATCCTCCGCTCTTTGCCGGCACCAGCGGCGAGATCGCCGCCTATGACGGCGAGCACAGGCTCACTGGAGTCCCTGTCAACGTGAGGGTGCTTCCCTGATGGACATCATCCTGCGCGCCAGCGTGATGTTCTTCATCATGTATTTCCTGCTCCGGCTGCTGGGCAAGCGCGAGCTTAGCCAGGTTACGCCGTTCGAACTGGTGCTGCTGATCGTGATGGGCGACCTCGTGCAGCAGGGCATCACCCACAACGACCTCAGCATGACGGGTGCCGCGCTGGCCATTTCCACCATCGCTTTCTGGGCGCTGACGCTGAGCTGGATCACTTATCTCTCGCCGCGCGCCGAACGGCTGCTGGAAGGCGTGCCGCGCGTGCTCGTCAAGGACGGCGCGCTGATCGCGG
>Ga0182735_1000434_pt1 | contig 34583 bp, 28 predicted proteins | sample eDN5th30CKraftMG_FD_128524 | JGI IMG/M metagenome (GOLD analysis project Ga0182735, IMG submission 128524) | Enriched Miracle-Growth compost microbial communities from Emeryville, California, USA - eDNA 5th pass 30_C Kraft MG (version 2) (version 2) ...
GCATGGATATCGGTGTCGATGCGCGGCCGGCCCTTCGTCGGCCCGTCTTCCGTCACCGCAAGGTTGAGATCGCGCAGCCCCGCCACCTCGGCCGCCGCGTCCCATTCGACGCCCTTTTCCTCGTTGCCGTGTTCCTCAACCAGCGGCCCGAGCGCCGTGAAGCGCCGGAAGGTGCTGGGATAGTCCCGCTCGACCACCGCGATCTGCGGCGCGGTCACGCCCGGTATGAGGTCGCACTCGCCGTTCTTCCAGTCCTTCACATCGAAGGGCTGCGCCAGTTCTGCGGGCGTATCGTGCTTGATCGGGGTAAGCACCACGTCACGCTCGACGCCGAGATGGCCCTTTGCCAGTTCCGAGAAACGTTTGGCGATGGTCTTGTAGGTTTCCCAGTCGCTTTTCGATTCCCACACCGGATCGACAGCCGCCGAAAGCGGGTGGACGAAGGTGTGCATGTCGGTGGTGTTGAGGTCGTTCTTCTCGTACCAGGAAGCCGTCGGCAGCACGATATCCGAATAGAGCGAACTCGACGACATGCGGAAATCGAGCGTCACCACGAGGTCGAGCTTGCCTTCGGGCGCCTCGTCCCGCCATTTGACCTCATGCGGCTTCTCGCCGCCTTCCTCGCCAAGTTCCTTGCCCTGCAAGCCGTGCCGTGTGCCGAGGAAATGCTTCAGGAAATATTCGTGCCCCTTGCCCGACGAGCCGAACAGGTTGGATCGCCAGATGAACAGGTTGCGCGGGAAATTGACCGGATTGTCGGGGTCCTCGCTGGCCATGGCCAGCTTGCCGGATCTGAGCCCGGCGACGACGTGGTCCTTGACTTCGACGCCGGCTTTCCCGGCCTCGGCGGCCAGCGTGAGCGGGTTGACGTTGAGCTGCGGCGCCGACGGCAGCCAACCCATGCGCTCGGCCTTGACGTTCAGGTCGATGAAACTGCCTTTGTAGCTTGCCGGATCGGCGAGCGGCGAGAGCAGCCCCGACACGTCGAGCTTTTCATACCGCCATTGGTCGGAATGGGCATAGAAGAACGACGTGCCGTTCATCTGGCGCGGCGGCCTCACCCAGTCGCGCGCGAAGGTCAGCGTCAGCCAGCCGGCCATGGGGCGCAACGCCTCCTGCCCGACATAATGCGCCCAGCCGCCGCCCGAAACACCGATGGTGCCGCACAGCATCAGCACATTGATGATCGACCGGTAGGTCATGTCCTGGTGATACCAGTGGTTGACGCCGGCGCCGATGATGACCATCGAGCGGCCGCTGGTCTTTTCCGCGTTATGGGCAAATTCGCGGGCGACGCGAATCGCCTGATCGGCCGAAACCCCGGTGATCTTTTCCTGCCAGGCCGGCGTGTAGGGCACGTCGTCCTCATAGCTGGAAGCGCAGGCGCCGCCCAGCCCACGGTCCAGCCCGTAATGGCCGCACATCAGGTCAAAGACGCTGGCGACCATCCCTTCGCCGTCGTTGAGCTTGAGCTTTCTGGCCGGCACGTTGCGTACCAGCACGTCGCCGCCCTGGTCGTTCTGGTCGAACCGTTCGTGCGGCTGGCCGCCGAAATAGGGGAAAGCCACCGGCAAGACCGCGTCGTGCCGGTCGATGCCGCTCAGCGAAAGCCGCGCCGCCTTGCCGCTCTCGCCGTCCTTTTCCTCCAGGTTCCAGCGCCCTTTTTCTTCGCCTTCCTTGGGCCAGCGATAGCCCATGGAGCCTTGCGGGACGACCGGCTTGCCGCCCTTCTCGGCGAACGCTACCGTCTTCCACGCCGCGCTGTCGGAAGTCGGGGCGCCGGGCAGGTCGCTCTGGCGCAGATAGCGGTCCGGCACCCATCGGTCGCCGTCCTGCCTGAGGCGCACCAGCATCGGCAGGTCGGTATAGCGGCGCGCATAGTCCTCGAAATAAGGCACCTTGCGATCGACGAAGAACTCCTTCAGCACGACATGGCCGAGCGCCATGCCGAGCGCGGAATCCGTGCCCTGCTTGGGGTGCAGCCAAAGGTCGGAAAGCTTGGCGACTTCGGAATAATCGGGCGTCACCGCCACCACCTTGGTGCCGTTGTAGCGGGCCTCGGTGAAGAAATGCGCGTCGGGCGTGCGCGTCTGCGGCACGTTGGAGCCCCAGGCGATGATGTAGCTGGAACTGTACCAGTCGGCGCTCTCCGGCACGTCGGTCTGCTCGCCCCAGGTTTGCGGGGAAGACGGCGGCAGGTCGCAATACCAGTCGTAGAAGGACAGAAGCGTCCCGCCGATCAGGCTGAGATAGCGCGCGCCTGAAGCGTAAGACACCATCGACATGGCCGGGATCGGCGAAAAGCCGATGACGCGGTCCGGCCCCCAGGTCTTGATCGTATGGATATTGGCGGCGGCGATGATCTCGCTGACTTCGTCCCAGGTCGAACGCACGAAGCCGCCGCGGCCGCGCACGGATTTGTGGCTTTTGGCCTTGTCCTGGTCGCCGACGATCGAACCCCATGCCTCGACTGGCTGAAGCGTGCGGCGCGCTTCGCGCCATGCCTTGACCAGCCGGCCGCGCACCATCGGATATTTGATGCGGCTGGCGCTGTAGAGATACCAGCTATAGGAAGCGCCGCGCGAGCAGCCGCGCGGCTCATGATTGGGGATGCCGGGCCGGGTGCGCGGATAGTCGGTCTGCTGCGTCTCCCAGGTGACGACGCCGCTCTTGACATAGATTTTCCAGCTACAGCCGCCGGTGCAGTTAACGCCGTGGGTGGAGCGCACGATCTTGTCGTGCTGCCAGCGCTGCCGATAGCCTTCCTCCCAGGTCCTGTCCTCGTCGCGCAACTCACCCAGTCCATCGGCGAACGGCTCGCGCTTGCGGGAAAGATAGGTCAGGCGTTCGAGGAAGTGGCTCATCCGGCTATTCCTTTCTCAGCAGTATCAGCGCGGCGCGAAGTCCGGGCCAGCCGTTGCTTCGTCCACGGCGTTCTCGCCCATCACCGGCGCACGCCGCACTTCGGTCAGATAGTTCAAGATCAGCGACACCCAGACGATGCCGTAGAGCAGCATGAAACAACTGGAATTGATGCCGAGCCGGTCGAGGATAGCGCCGAACATGATCGGCAAGAGGAAGCCGCCAAGGCCCCCCATCATGCCGACGACGCCTGTCACCGTGCCCATGTTCTCGGGGAAATCGTCGCCGATATATTTGAAGGTCGAGGCCATGCCGCAGGCGAAAGCAATGCCGAGCACGAACAGCAGCGCGGCAAAGAACCAGGTCGGCAAGGCGATGCCGAAAGTGGCCGGACCGTTGATGGTGTGGATGGTCAGTTCCGTCCTCGGATAGGAGAGCAAGAACAGGCAGATCCAGGCAATCCACAGCACCCACCAAGTCACGTTGTGGGCGCCGTAGCGGTCCGAAAGCCAGCCGCCGAAAGCGCGAAAGACGCCAGCCGGCAGCGCAAAACACACCGCCAGCAGCGAGGCCTGCGCGATGGTGAAGCCGTATTCCGACTTGAAATATTGCGGCATCCAGATCGACAGCGCGGTGAAGCCGCCGAAGACGATGGAATAATACTGGCAGTATTTCCACACGCGCGGGTCGCGCAGCACCTTGAGCTGCGCCATCATCGAGGGCGAGGCCGCCGCCCGCGCCGGGTCAGGCGCCGAAAAGACCCAGAAGAGCAGGGCCGTCGCGACGAGAGCGACGGCATAGACCCTGGGCACCATCGGCCAGCCATAGGTGTCGATAAGCCAAGGCGCCACGAACATGTTGAGCGCGGCGCCCACGGTGCCGGCGCCGAAAAAGCCCATGGCGAAACCGCGCTTTTCCTTCGGAAAGAAACGCGCGACATAGGGCGTGCCGACCGAGAAGGACGCACCGACCAGCCCGAGCGCCAGGCCGAGCAGGATGAAATGCCATAGCGCCGTGGCATAGGCCGAGATCCACACCGGAACGGCACAGCCCAGAAGCAGCGCCAGCATCAGGCGGCGGCCGCCGAGCCGGTCGGTCCAGATGCCGAGCGGCAGCCGAAACAGCGCGCCGGTCAAAACGGGGGTCGCGGTAAGCAGGCCGAATTCCATCGAGGTCAGGCCAAGCTGTTCGCGGATCGGGATGCCGGTGACGCCGAACATCATCCACACGGCGAAGCAGACGGTGAACGCCCAAGTTGTGGCGAGCAGAACCGCAATGTTCCCCGATCCGGACATTTGAGCCCTCGGCTTCGATTTCACGGTATCAGTAGATCGAGATCATTCCACGTCTTTGCGTGTGAGAAAAGCGCAAATAGCAATGCCCCGTTAGAATATTGTGTTGATGGTGAGTCGGGGTGCGGCAAGCTGCCGTTTCTTGTAGACGGCTATGAAATCATTGATACCCTTGGCGACACCGTCGATCAGAAACATCGCGGGCACGGTATTGGGTTCCTTTGGCTTAAGATACCTGTAGTGTCAGCCTCCTTCGGTCGTGCCGAAACGGAAACCTTTCTCGGCCCGCCATTCTCACTTTCTAACAGCGAATTAGGGCTCAGACCGCACATTTCCCCAGTGCGCCTACTTGCTCTATCCACTTCCTGCGCTTGGCGTCACCTGCGCCTTCCACCATCCCGAACAGCGTTTCCCGCACCGGGCTGATGCCGACGAAGTTCAGGATGTTGCGACGCATGCCGGCGATACCATGGCCGAGATACCAGAAGCGATAGAACGAGGCGGGCATGCCCATGGTCACCACCACGCGAGCCGAGCGGCCCTTGAGCAGTGTCCTGGCGAAGCCGCTCTTGCCTGCTTCGGGATAGGCGAAGGCGATACCCGGCCGCATCACCTGTTCCAGGAAGGCTTTCAGCAGGGCGGGCATGGTGCCGAGCCACAGTGGAAAGATGAAGACCAGATGATCCGCATCCTTGATCGCTTGTGCGGCGTCCTCCAGCGTAACCGGCAGGGGCCGTTCGGTGAATTCCTCCATGGCACGCAGGATCGGAAAATCGAGCGTCGCGATATCGATCAGTCGGACTTCGTGGCCGGCCGAGCGTGCGCCTTCGACGTAGGCGTCGGCAAGCACCCGGCACAGGCGTTTCGGATTGCCGTCTGGATGACCGAGGACGACGAGGATGCGGCGTGGCATGGCGGCTCTCCGGATGATCGAGCGAGGCTACACAGCCTGCGAGCCGGCGCCTTGATCGTGGTCAAGCCTGGCGGCGCTTGGCAAGCCGGCCCTCGCGCGCGAAGAACCAGCGTTTGGTCGCTTCGGACGCGGTCAGGTAGATCAGCGTGATCGCGACGAGACCTGCCATTATCCGGGCCGGAAGAGGCACGAAGCCGAACCAGGCTGAGCCCGGCAAATAGGGAATGGCCAATGCAAGCAGACCGATGGCCAGCGTCAGCCAGGCCAGGAGCGCGCTTGGCCGGCTCCGCCAGAAGGACTGGTGCGTGCGTATGACGAGAACGATCACCAGTTGCGTCAATAGCGATTCGACGAACCACCCCGTCCGGAACGTTCCGGCATTCGCGTGCATCAGGAGCAGCAAGAAGCCGAAGGTCACGAAATCGAAACAGGAACTGACCAGTCCGAAATAGATCATGAAACGGCGGATCGAGCCGATATCCCAGCGGCGCGGCGCCTCGATCTGTTCGGCGTCCACGCGGTCGCGCGCTATGGCGAGCGAAGGCAGCGAAGAGAGCAGGTTGTTGAGCAGGATCTGCGGGGCCAGCAGCGGCAGGAAGGGCAGCGCAAGCGACGCGAAGGCCATCGAGAACATGTTGCCGAAATTGGCGCTGGTGGTGATGGAGATGTATTTCATCGTATTGGCGAAAGTTCGCCGGCCGTCGTCGACGCCGCGCAGCAATACGTCGAGGTCCCGCTTGAGCAGGATCATGTCCGCGGCCTCCCGAGCCACGTCCACGGCGCCGTCGACGGAGATGCCGATATCGGCTTCGTGCAGGGCCGGGGCGTCGTTGATCCCGTCTCCCATATAACCGACGACATGGCCGCGCCGGCGCAGCGCCTCGATGATGCGCTCCTTCTGGTTGGGATCGATCTCGGCGAAGATGTCGACATGTGCGACACGGGCGAACAGCGCTTCTTTGGTCAGCTTCGCCAGGTCGTCGCCAGTAAGTATACGGCGATGTGGCAGGCCGATGATCTGCGCCAGATGCGCTGCGACATGGCGATTGTCGCCGGAGATGACCTTCACCTTGATGCCGCGCCCGGCCAGCGCCTTCAAGGTCTCGGCCATGCCGGGCTTCGGTGGGTCGAGGAACAGGAGGAACCCAGCGAAGGCAAGGTTGGTTTCGTCGTCGCGGCTGTAGGTCTGGCGTGACGGGAAACGGCGCACTGCAAGCCCAAGAACGCGAAAACCCTGCATGGACCAGCCTTGCACCTTTTCGTCGATCGCCTTCGCCTGCCGCTCGTCGAGCGTGCAGGCCTCGGCGATATTCGGGACAGCTCCCTTGCAGATAAGCAGGTCTTCGCCGGCATCTTTCTGCCGCACGATCACGGATAGTCGCTTGCGGATGAAATCGTAGGGAACCTCGTCGATCTTTTCATAAGCCGAAAGATCGTCGCCGGAACCCCTGCTGGCAGCGATCCCTTCGTCAAGAGGATTGGCCATGCCGGATTGCAGTGTGGCGTTAAGCAACGCCCACAGTCGGACCTGTTGTGAATCCAATCCATCGGCGTCTGCACAACGATCCAGGCGGATCGTACCCTCGGTCAGCGTCCCGGTCTTGTCGGTGCACAACAAGTCCATGCTACCGAGATTCTCGATGGCTTCGAGCCGGCGCACGATGACGCCGCTTGCCGCCATGGCGCGGGCACCGCGCGCCAGCGTGACGCTGATGATGGCCGGCAACAGTTCGGGCGTGAGGCCGACCGCCAGCGCCAGCGAGAACAGCAGGGAGTCGACGATCGGCCGATGCAGCAGAAGATTGGCGAAGAAGACAAGAATGACGATGACCAGCATGATCTCTGTCATGAGGTAGCCGAAGCGACGGATGCCTTTGGCAAAATCGGTTTCCGGGACGGCACGCGCGATCGCCCCTGCGATGGCCGCGAATTCCGTCTCCTTGCCGGTATGCATGGCAAGCATGGTGGCCGTACCGCTGCGAACCGAGGTGCCCGTAAAGACGGCATTGGAGCGCTGACCGATCTGGGCGCCCGGATCTGAAACGCCGGGAGCCTTGACTACGGGAAAGGTTTCGCCGGTGAGTGCAGCCTCGCTGACGTTGAAGTCGCGTGCCTCCAGTAGTACGCCGTCAGCCGGGATCAGGTTGCCGGCGGAAAGCCGGATCACGTCGCCCGGAACGATCTCTGCTACGGCGACGGATTCCTCGCGACCGTCACGCAGCATAGTGGTTTTGCGAGCAATGCGCGCATTCAGTGCCTCCATCGCCCTGGAAGCCCCGTATTCCTGCGTGAAGGAAAGTAGGCAACTCGCCAGCACGATGATGCCGATGATCACCGCTTCGCTGCCTTCTCCCACGAAGGCCGAGACAATGGCAGCGAAGACCAGGATCAGCACCAATGGACTGCGGAATTGCCGGGCAAAGACGGAAATGGCGGAAATTCCGCTTTTACTACCGATCACATTCGGGCCATTCATCCGGAGCCGGGTCGAGGCTTCAGCGGACGACAGGCCATCGGCCGCCGTGTGCAGTTCTGTCAGCAGTTCCTCGGCCGGCAAGGCCCAATAGGCCTTGCTGCTGTCGGTCGGGCGCGGTACGGAGAGGGAACGCATGCCTGAATTCCTATGCCGTGTGAGCAGCCACCTTGCCGACCATGAATATAGTACAGATCGCCTACCTGGCGTCCGCTGGAGCCAGCAAGCTATTGTCAGATACCCGTTTCAACCTTGATGCCGATCAATCTCGCGGCAGCCTGAGATCGGCCCCCGTTGCTCTGCGGAACGGCGGGATGTAATGGACTTGGATAGGGCGCAGGCGGATAATGAAGGAAGTTTCGACAGGCTGTTGGCCATGTCGCAATCGGCCAGTCTGCAGCAGTGTCAGCCCTCTGGATCGCCGCCATATCCATGACCACGATTTTTCTCGGCAAGCTCTTTGGCCTTTATCTGGTTGCGATTGCCATTGCGATGTTGACCGGCAAACGGCGGACATTGGCGGCGCTGGACGACATGGCCAACGACGGACCCTGGATGCTGTTCTCCGGGATGGTGGCCGTTGCGGCGGGGCTTGCCATCGTGCTCGCGCATAATGTCTGGACGGGCGGTGCGCTCACCCTTGCCGTCACGCTGGTGGGGTGGGTAGCGCTCCTGAAAGGGCTTTCGTTGCTCTTCGTGCCGCCTCACACAATGGCCAGGGCATATAAGTCCATGGGCTTCGAGCGGTATTTCCATTTCTGGATGGGCGTGGTGCTGGTTCTCGGCCTCTGGATCGCGCTCAAAGCATTCACGGCTTGAGCCGGCAAGGTCGGAACATGTGTCTGCGATCGAAGACATGAGCGCAAGGTCCGCTCCATCGTGCCAACGAAGCGCCGGCCGACCTGGGTGCCGACCGCCTCAGCGGAGCAGCCGTGCCGGTTGAGTGAGGCAGCCGGATCGGTCGCAGTCAGCTCGACAGGAAGCGGTTCCGGTCTGTTTCATCGAGCAGCGAGCGCGTCACGCCGCCGAAGGCCCATTCCCGCAAGCGGCTGTGGCCGTAAGCTCCCGACACGATCAGGTCGGCACCATTGTTGTCCAGAGCCTCGAACAGCGCGAGGTGTTCATCGGGACCTTCGGTCAACTCCGGTCGTGCTTCGATGCCATGCGCTCCAAGAAAGGCCATGACGTCCGCGAGGCTTGCACGGACCCGTTGGTCGACTTCGGTGGAGACCGTGACGACCGTCACGGTCTCGGCCGCCTTCAACAGCGGCAGCGAATCGGCGAGTGCGCGGCGCGCCTCGCGCGTGTCCTTCCAAGTGACAACGATATTCCTTGTCCGAACCTGTTCGGCATTGTGGGCGACGACAAGCAGGGGGCGTCCCGCCTGGAGAGCGATGCTCCCGGGATCTGCCCGCCGGTAAGCGTCACCTGTCGCCGCGCCCTTGACCGCACCCATCACGATCAGGTCTGCCGCTCGTGTAGCCTCCGCCAAGGCTCGTGTCGGATTGTCGAGTGCCTCACGCCATTCAGCCACGACCTTGCCGGCAACAAGCTTGCCGAACTCCTCGTGTAAATCCTTGAAGCGGGTTTGTATGTCGTCGCGCATCTGCATCCATGCTTCGGCGGCCAGGCTTGCGCCAGCCGGTCCAGCCATCGGCATGGGCGCGTCGGCGGCGCAGAAGCCGATCAGCTTCGCCCCGAAGCGCCCTGCGAGGTCGGCGGCTGCTTTCACGACAGGGAGGATCGGCCCGTCGATATCGAGGTTCACGAGGATGGATCTATAGCTCATCGGTTCGCCCTTCCGTGGGTGCCTCGCTGCTGAACAGCGTCGGCAGGATCGTACGGCCAGACGGGAGATGCGCGTTGACGCCGATCAAGAGTGGCTGCTTTTATCTCTGTGGCGACCGCCAGCGTGACGGGACTATCAAGCCATCAGGACTGGAACGTCGGTATGGGCGACGACCTTGTCGGTTGGTACCGCGCACCAATCTCTGCGCGCCCGTTCGGTCAACGGCTACCGCCGGGACCAATGCGGGTTCCTCGCCGTCCGGCGATGATTTCGACGGCGTCTTCCAGCCTGCCGATGGCGGCGGGTTTTCCGGCCTCGCTTGCGAACGCGATGGCGGCCTCGACCTTCGGCCCCATCGATCCGGCGGCAAATGCTGCGGCGGAGAGTTCGTCAGCCTGAACCCAGCCAAGTGGGCGGGCCTCTGGCGTTCCCCAGTCGAGATAGACAGCGTCGACGTCTGTCAGCATGACAAGCATGTCTGCGCCGAGTTGTCGTGCCAGCAGGCAGGAGGCGAGATCCTTGTCAATAACGGCCTCGACGCCGATGACGCCGCCGCTGTCGAGATTGATGACGGGGATGCCGCCCCCGCCTGCGCAGATGACGATGACGCCTTGCTCAACGAGGAAGGCGAGCACCCCGGCTTCCAGGATTTCCAGCGGCTTCGGTGACGGCACCACGCGGCGCCATTTGTTGCCGTCGGGCGCCACCGTCCATCCGCGCTCGACAGCGAGCCGGCGCGCGGTGGCTTCGTCGTAGACCGGACCGATCGGCTTGGTCGGCCTGGCGAAGGCCGGGTCGTGAGGATCGACGCGCACCTGCGTCAGCAGCGTGGCGACCGGACGGTCCTTCACCACATTTCCCAGTTCCTGCTGGATGACATAGCCGATCATGCCCGCTGTCTCCGCATCGAGGACGTCGAGCGGGAAGGGCGTGCCGGGCGTAGCCGCCGCCTGCAGCGCGAGCAGGCCGACCTGCGGCCCGTTGCCGTGCGTTATCACCAGCGAATGACCGGCTTTCACCAGTTCGGCAAGTTCCACGGCAGCCCGGCGGATATTGGCACGCTGGTTTTCGGGCGTCATCGGCTCACCGCGCTTCAGCAGCGCATTGCCGCCGAGGGCGACGACGATGCGCATGATCAGTTACCGATCGTGGCGACGAGGATCGCCTTGATCGTGTGCATGCGGTTCTCAGCCTGGTCGAAGACGATGGAGGCTTCCGACTCGAACACCGCGTCTTCCACTTCCATGCAGTCAATGCCGTATTCGCTGGCGACACGCTGACCGACCTCCGTTTCGGAATCGTGGAAGGCGGGCAGGCAATGCATGAACTTCGTGTAGGGATTGCCGGTCGCGGCCATCAGTTTGCGCGTGACCCGGTAAGGTGTCAGCAGCTTGATGCGCTCGCCCCAGGCGCTTTCATCCTCGCCCATGGAGAGCCAGACGTCGGTGTAGATGAAGTCGGCCTCTTTGACGCAGGCATCGACGTCGGTGTCGATCCTGAACTGCCCGCCGTTGCGCTCGGCCAGTGCTCTCACATGGGTGCAGAAATCCTGCTCCGGCCATAACCTGCGCGGAGAGGCGATACGCATATCGATGCCGACTTTGGCCGCGCCGATAGCAAGAGACTGGGCGACGTTGTCTTTTCCTTCCCCGACGAAAGCGACCGTCATGTCGGACAGGTGCTTGTGGGTGAACTCGCGCATGGTCATGAAGTCGGCCAGGATCTGGGTCGGATGATCCAGGTCCGTGAGGCCATTGTAGACCGGCACGCCGGCATAGGCGGCAAGCAGTTCGACCTGATGCTGGGAAAAGCCGCGATATTCGATGGCGTCGTAGATGCGTCCGAGGACTCGCGCGGTATCCTTCATCGATTCCTTGTGGCCGATATGGCTGCCGGACGGCCCGATATAGGTGACGTGCGCGCCTTGGTCATAGGCGGCCACCTCGAAACCGGTGCGCGTGCGGGTGGAATCCTTCTCGAAGATCAACGCAATGTTCTTACGCGCCAGACGCGGCACCTCCGTGCCGGCCCTCTTGGACGCCTTGAGGTCAGCGGCCAGCCTGAGAAGATAGCGGATTTCCGCACCGGAGAAGTCGTCCAGCGTCAGAACATTGCGGCCATGCAGGTTGACGGGCATATGTTCTCTCCTCGGTCAGATCGGGTCGCGTGCAATCGGGCAGGTCATGCAGTGGCCGCCGCCGCGGCCGCGGCTTAGTTCCGCGCCTTCGACGGTGATCACCTCTATGCCGGCGCGCCGAAGCAGCGTGTTGGTGTAGACGTTGCGGTCGTAGCCGATGACCACGCCGGGCTCGATGGCGATGACATTGTTGCCGTCGTCCCACTGCTCGCGCTCCGACTGGTAGCTGTCGCCGCCGGTGGCAACGATCCGCAGCGCCTTCAGGCCGAGCGCTTCCTGGACTACCTCGGTGAACGGCTTTTCCTCCTCGGTGACGTCGACGGCCTGCTCGCCATCGCCAGGGCGCAGCGAGAAGGTTCGCAGCCGCTCGACCACGGGCGGATACATGGTCGCAAGGTCGCGGTCGCAGAATGTGAACACGGTATCGAGATGCATGAAGGATCGGTCGCGTGGCATCAGTGCGGCGATGACGCGGGTCGCTTCGCCGGCGGCAAACAGGCTGCGGGCCAGCCCGCCGACGGCCTGCGGCGTGGTGCGCTCGCCCATGCCGACCAGTACGACGCCGCTGCCGATAGGCATGACGTCGCCGCCTTCGAGGCTGACGCCGGGGCCGGGATTGTCGGGCGACACGAAGGGCAGGCCGGCGTCGCGAAAGCGCGGGTGGAAGCGGTAGACGGCTTCGACATTGGCCGCCTCCGGTTTGCGTGCCGGCCAGTACATCGCGTTGATCGAGATGGATCGGTAAATCCAGCACGAACTGTCGCGGGTGAATATCTGGTTGGGCAGCGGCGGCAAGACGAAATCCTGGGGCAGTAGCGTCTTGCCGGTGAGACCGGTCGGCCTGAACGGCAGCTCAGCCCGTGCGATGCCGCCGACCAGCACCGAGGCGAGTTGGTCGGGCGGCATGTCGTCCAGCCAACCGCGTAGTTCGTCAACCATGTCGTAGCCGACGACCGAGGCATCGACCCGACGGTCGAGCAGCCAGTCGCGGCCTTCGGAGACAGCCATTGTCTCTGCCAGCAACTCGCCGAAGGAGTGCACGGTCACGTGTCGTTCCCGCAGCGCGTCCACGAAGACATCGTGCTCCTGTCGCGCCCGCTTGACCCAAAGCACGTCGTCGAACAACAATGCTTTGCAATTGTCCGGCGTCAGCCGGCGCAGGCTGAGGTCGGGCCGGTGCACGATCACCTCATGCAGCCGGCCGGTTTCGGAGTGAACGCCGAGCGTCGCCATATTCGGTCCTTTCGTTAAACGGTTCAGAGCGCGCTGACAGCGCCGGTCCACATCGCGTAAGCTGCGTAGAGCCCCACCGCGACGAGCGCGACGGCGAGGACTGCCTCGACCGGATGGAAGAGGCGCTTCCCGTTCTCGCGGCGGGCCCAGATGTGGAAGGCGATGCCCGGCGCATAAAGAATGGCGCACATGAAGAGGTAGGACAGGCCGGCCGCATAGACGAGCCAGACGCCGTAGACCGTTGCCAGCAGTCCCATCAGCAGCGCGCCGTTGCGGCTTTCACCCGTGCCGTAGCTCTCTCCGGTGATTGCTAGCTTCGCAGCGTAGGCGCCCGAGAAGATATAGGGGACCAGGATGGCGACCGAGGCGATCGAAAACAGCGCCTGGTAGGTGCTTTGCGCGAACAGCGTGATGATGAGGAATGCCTGCACCAGGAGATTGGTGACAAGGAGCGAAATGGAAGGCACGCCGCGTTCGCTCTCATGGGCGAAGAACCTCGGCATGGTGCCGTCACGGCCCGCGACATGCGGAACTTCGGCGGCAAGCAGTGTCCAGGAAAGGAACGCGCCGATGACCGATACGACCAGAGCGAGATTGATGACGATCGCGCCCCACGGGCCGACGACGGCCTCCAGCACACCGGCCATGGAGGGATTTTTCAACCCGGAGAGCTGAGGCTGGTTGATGATGCCGAGCGAAAGCAGCGACACCAGCGCGTAAAGAGCGAGGCAGGTGAAAAAGCCGAGTACTGTCGCGGTGGCGATATCCTTGCGCCGCTCCGCACGAGCCGAGAAAACGCTGGCGCCCTCGATGCCGATAAAGACCCACAGCGTCACCAGCATGGTGCTCTTCACCTGGCTCATGACCGAACCGAGGCTGGCATTGCCGAGCCCGCTGAAGTCGGCTGAAAAGACATCGATCTTGAAGGCAACGGCGACGATGCCGATGAACAGCACGATCGGCGCGATCTTGGCGATAGTGACGATGGTGTTGACGATCGCTGCCTGACGCATACCGGCCATAATCAGGAAATGGATGGCCCATAAAAGGATCGACGCGCCCAGAACCGCCTGCCAGGTGTTCCCGTCGCCGAAGGCGGGGAAGAAATAGGACAAGGCGCTGAAGACGATGACGGCGTAGGACACGTTGCCCACCCACGCGCTGATCCAGTAGCCCCAGGCGCTGTTGAAGCCGATGAAGGGACCGAACCCGGCCTTGGCGTAGGCATAGGGCCCGGCGTCCAGGTCCGGCTTGCGCGTCGCCAGCGACTGGTAGACGAAGACGAGCGCCAGCATGCCGATGGCAGTGATGCCCCAGCCGATCAGGATGGCGAGCGGCCCGGCGCCGGCGGCCATGTTCTGCGGCAGGCTGAACACACCCGAGCCGACCATCGAGCCGATGACGAGTGCGGTTAGTGCACCGAGGCGGAGCTTTGTCTGGCTTCGGGTTGCAACAGAGGCTGCGGATGCAGAAGGGATATCGGTGGCGGCCATAGCTAAACTCCTGGAGTTGGGCCATTTGCCGGGAGAGTGTGCCGTTGCGGACGGTTTCGCCTTGACGCGCGTCAAATGTTATCTGGAGGATGGATCTTCGATCAGAACGGCGCAGCTCGAAGTTAACCGCTGCGTTGGTTAGTTGGCGATCAGCCGGTTGATGGAGCGGTGCGCAAGCAGGGACCGCGTCACGCCGCCGAAAACCCACTCCCGCAGCCGGCTGTGCCCGTACCCGCCGGAGACAATCAGATCGGCGCCAATTTTCTTTGCTTCGTTCAAAAGTGCCTCGGGCGCTTCGCGATCGCTTGCCTCGACAACCTTCGACCTCGCCTTCACCCCGTGCCTCACGAGAAAACGAACGACCTCAGCCACGCTTTCGTGAGCGCGGTGCTTGTCGTCGTCCTCGATCGTCGCAACGAGAACCTCTTGACCAGCGGTAAGAAACGGCATGGCGTCGACCACGGCACGCCGCGCCTCGCGCGTATCTTTCCAGCTCACGAGGATATTGGTGGCGGCCACGGGCTCATGACGTTCATTTGGAAAAAGGACAGGACGGCCAGCTGACAGGATCAATTCACCCGGGGAAACGGTGCGAAGGCCGCTTGCAATGCCGTTGTTAGCGCTGGCGACCAGTAGATCGGCCGCACGCGAATGATAGGCAAGCAACTTCGTCGGGTCGCCGATCATGCCGAGCCAGGAGCCGCGACTGCTATCGACGAGGCCTGCGAATTCCGATTTCAGTACGTCCAGACGCTCTTCGATCTCGATGCACTGCTGCTGCAGCTCGTCAAAAGTGCTACCGTTGACGTCACCCGGGACGGACCGATAAGGATCGGCCGCGCAAAATGCAATCAGATCAGCCTTGAAGCGCTGAGCAAGGCCGCAAGCGAAAGCCAAGCGTGGCGTAGCCGCCGCATCTATGTCGAGCTGAACCATAATCGTGTTATAGATCATCGCGGCCTCCGTTCACTCGGTAACCGTCCTCCCGGACTGATAGCCGCGCCTTGACGCATGTCAAACCGCTCGTGACAGCGACGATGTTCCGCGATTAATAATCCCTCACATTCCGGGGACGGCCAGAGTGAAAGCTCGCCGCAGCTGTCTCCGCCTGTTTCCACTCGTGTCCCTGCGGTGGACTCCCGGATTTGCGAGAGATCAATGCGGGATCGATCAGGCTGCGATAGACGCCACCCACAGCCTTCGAAGGGTGATGCCCGATGCTCAGATTTTTGCTCGTCGCAGCCGCATTGTTTCCAGCGGTGTCAGTCAAGGCGGACAACCTTCGACGGATCGATTACGGGCGACGCCTGGTCGAACAGAACTGCTCACGCTGCCATGCCGTGACGTCGACGGACAAAAGCAGCCATCCGGCCGCGCCACCGTTTCGGACCCTCTCTAAGCGTTATCCTATAGAAGATCTGGCTGAAGCTCTGGCGGAAGGCATCTCCACCGGGCATCCGGACATGCCCGAGTTTGTCGCAACGCCCGCGCAAGTCGGCGCCATCATTGCCTACATAAAGAGCATCAATCCGTGACGTGCTTGCGCCATCGTCACCGTGACGACCAGTGGCTATCGATTTAGGTAGGCGGCAGGCAGTGTCGTATTGCGACATCACGCTCTGGTAAGCGCCGCCTCGATCGAACCTACACTGCTGCTCGTGAAGTCTCGGCCCAACAACTCACCGATCAGGGTTTCCCTGGTCGCATCGTGGAAGTGACGTTGCAATTCTCCTAGCGTCCATGGATCGGTGACGACAAATAGTGAGATGATCTTCCTGTCCAGTATCAACCTATCCAGATAGGCCGCCGCCCTGGCTACGAAGTCGTCCTTCTCCCGCCGCAAGCTTCTCCGTTTGACCGGGTCGTTGCGGCTGCGTAGGCCTGAGCGTCGGTTGGCAGGCGGTATTTCGGCTATCGTTTCCTCGACCAATTGGATGCAGGATTCTGTGCCGTCATTGCGGAACAGCCGCAACTTTTTGCCATCGACGACGGCGACGGTAGTGCCATTCGGCAATATCATTGTCTCGCCCTGCGGCTTCGCGGTTCTTGAACTGTTCCCCTTACGGGTCGCCGGGAAATGTGTCGTTGATCCTGGTCAAGGAACAGGTCGAGAGGAGAGGCTGCAGGATGCGTCTGGCCGCAGAGTGAGCGCCTCTACAGGGTGGAACTCATGCCTCTGGCGAAGTAGCGCTTTGCGCAAGCCAATGGGCCAACCGGGAAATTACGCTGTCTTCGGTCGTGCCCGTTGGAAACGTGGCGAAGTAGCCGCGATCGGAAGTGACGGCCTCGTCTGAAATCCGAACCAGAGCGCCAGTCTTGAGGTGCTGGTCGAGTAGCCCCGACCAGCACAGGGCGATGCCTTCGCCGGCCAGTGCCGCGCTGACCAGAAGGCTGTAATCGTCGAAGACGATGGCGTTCAGTTTTCGGGGTATATCGATACCCACTGCCCGGAACCAGTGCTGCCAATCGTAGTTCCTATCGAGGCGGTCTGACAGTTGTAATAGGCGCAATGTGGTCAACCGGGAAAGGTCCGGCTTCGTGCCTTGCCGAGACAGAAATAGCGGGCTGCAAACCGCAAACACCTCTTCTCCCAGTATCTTGACGGCCGTCACCCCGGGCCAGTCTCCGTCACCGAAGCGGACGTGGATGTCGGCTTCCGGCAGGTCCTGCCGCTGATCGCCGGTGAGCAACCGCAGTTCCTGGTCCGGAAAGCCCGCCGTCAGTGCGGACAGTCGCGGCAAAAGCCAATAGGTCAGGAAGCCGGGCGCCGCAGCGATCGTCAGTTTCCGTTCCTCCTGAACCCTGCGGATATCTGCGATGGCTGTCTCGAGCCGGCTAAGGCTCGAGCGCAGGACATCGAACAGTGTCTGGCCGGTGGGGGTCAGGTGGAGAGGTTTCGTCTCCCGCCCGAACAGCGTGACGCCAAGATCGGCCTCGAGAGCTGCCACGCGACGGCTGACGGCAGGTTGTGAGACATTCAGGTCGCGCGCGGCGCGCGTGAACGACCCGTGTCGCGCCGCCGCGTCGAAGGCAAGCAGGTCACCGAACGATGGCAGGACGGTCTGCATCATAACACCCACGCATGGTTCCATTCGCTTTTCCGACGTGTCGGATCACGCCTGTTGTCTGCTAACCATATAGAAAGCTAGCATGATTTTGCGAGAGCGCGAACGGCGCACGCCCCGGTGGATTCTGATCAGGCTCATGCGCCAGCAGTGTCATCCTCCCGCAGAATCCAGGCCCCTTTGATCACGGGTGACAAACATGAACGCTGTCGATGAACTATGCGCTCCCGAGACGGCTCGGCGCTCAGCCCGCTCCGGGGGACGCGCAGCCAGGGTTGCAGCACGCGCCGCGCCGTTGGCGGATAATTTGCGGCCGGTGCGGGCGGGCCTTGCCGGCGGCCAGTACAAGCCTCTGACCCAGACGGGCGTGGAAAAGATCCATGCTTCGGCGTTGCAGGCGCTGGAGGAAATCGGGCTCGCCAATGCGCCGGCTTCGGGGGTGGAGCTTTTGTGCGGGGCCGGCGCGATACTGGGCGATGACGGCCGCATCCGCTTTCCCCGCGCTCTTGTCGAGGACATGCTGGCGAAAGCCGCGCGCGACATCACCCTGTACGCCCGCGATCCCAAGCACGACATGCATCTCTCCGGGACGAGCGTGCATTTCGGTACGGCGGGGGCGGCGGTGCACATCGTCGATCCCCTGACGCTGAATTACCGCGAATCCAAAGCGCAGGACCTGTACGATTGCGCCCGGCTGGCCGAGCATCTCGACAACATCCACTTCTTCCAGCGCACGGTGGTCTGCCGCGACGTGGCGGATAACAAGGAGATGGACCTCAACACGCTCTACGCTTGCCTTTCGGGCACGCGCAAGCATGTCGGAACGAGCATCTTCGACCTTGACCATGTCGCCGACGCCTTCGAAATGCTGCATACGGTGGCCGGCGGTGAGGATAGGTGGCGGGAGCGGCCATTCGTCAGCAATTCCAACTGCTTTGTCGTTCCGCCGATGAAGTTTGCCGAGGAAAGCTGCCGCGTCATGGAAGAATGCGTCCGGGGCGGAATGCCGATGCTCCTGCTTTCGGCAGGACAGGCCGGCGCCACCGCGCCCGCGCCGATCGCGCTGGCCATCGTGCAGGCGATGGCGGAATGTCTTGCGGGCGTGGTCTATGTCAACGCTATCAGGCCGGGTGCGCCGGCGATCTTCGGCACCTGGCCCTTCGTGTCGGACCTGCGCACGGGCGCCATGTCGGGTGGCAGTGCCGAACAGGCGCTGCTCTCGGCGGGATGCGCGCAGATGCATCGCTTTTACGACCTGCCGGGCGGAGCGGCGTCGGGAATATCGGACTCGAAGCTTCCCGATATGCAGGCGGGTTGGGAGCAGGGCATCACGAACACGCTCGCAGGCCTGTCCGGCCTCAATCTCTGCTATGAATCGGTCGGCATGCACGCCTCGCTGCTCGGCTTTTGTCTGGAAAGCATGGTTCTTGGCGACGACATTCTCGGCCAGGTGATGCGCCTCGTTCGCGGCATCGACGTTACGGAGGACACGACCAGCATCGAGGTAATGAAGGAGGTATGCTTGGGAGGAGCCGGCCACTATCTCGGTTCGAACCAGACCCTCCAGTTGATGCAAACGGAATATGTCTACCCTGTCGTCGGCAATCGCATGAGCCCCAAGGAGTGGGTCGAGGCCGGCAAGCCCATGCTGCTCGACAAGGCCATCGCCCGGAAAAATGAAATTCTTTCACAGGCAGGCTCGGTCATCGAGCCGGAAATCGATGCTGCGTTACGTGCGAGATTCAATATCTATTTCAGATAAGAATAACGGGAGCCCCGGCATTGGAAGGACCAGAGGTCCGACAGGGTCAGTGCCGAGGCTTCCTCAAGGGCGTGCTATCCGCATAAAAAAGCCGCCCCGGACGAGCCGGAGGCGGCGAGGAAATCCGGCTTCGGTCCTCTGTTCAGTTGCCAGCGGGGACCTTGGCGAATAGCTCTTCGAAAACTTTCTTCGCCTTGCCCGGTTGCTTGACCTTCTTGGCCTGGTCCAGATTCGCCGGCTTGCCGGCGACGATCAGCGCCACCATACCCATGCCATAGTGAGGCACGCATTTGACGCCGTAGACGCCTTCCTTGTCGATGGTGACGGTGATCGGTTTGCTGATTTCGCCCTTGAAAGGCTGCGCACCTTCGGGAAGCATGCCGTCGATGCTCGACGCGTCATGGCCCTTGTCGGTCGGCACAAAGGTCACCGTATCACCGGGGGCGGCCTCGATGAAGTTGGGCTCGAAGACCATGACGCCCTGAGTGCCCTTATTGAGCATCTGAACCTGATGGTCTGCCGCATAGGCGGCGCCTGTTATCATCATGGCAGCGAAAGCCGCGGTGGCGAAGCTTATGTATTTCATTTTCTTGCCTTTCTGCCCTTTCTGCGTTGCAGCAAAACAATGTTGCAGGGCTTTTACTGCGAACATTGGAAACCGACTTTGATGCAGCACAAACTGGCGAACGCGAGTTGCCTCGGGAAGGAGGCGTTGGTCAGCAAAACCGCCGGCTGCGGACTAACGTTGTACAGGGAGGGCGGTAGCTGCAACCCCAAGACCACAGGAGTGATCCGATGGGGGTGGCAGCCTGTCAAAGTCGCCCGGTATCCGTCTACGTTCTTCCCAGGTTTCTGATGAGGGCCAGGCGCTTGACTGCGATGGTGGCGAGAGCCTGGGCCCGATCCCGGGCGGCCTGTGAAAGCAGGTGTTCGCCAGCGTCGATATAATAGTCGGCCAGCCACTCACAGAGTGCCTCGAGAGATCGCGGCGGAGGCGGACCGATGGGGGCGGGCTCTTGCAGGGGAGCCGATGCAAGATCGAGAGAGAGCGTGCGCGCCTCGAGAGCGAGATCGCGATATTCCCTTTTGTTTCCGCTCATGTCGGTATGTTCCTCGAGACGGGTGCAGACTTCCATTTCCAGGGCGGACAAATCGTAGGTCTCCTGGACTAACGGCCTCAGCTGCCGGCTCTCGAAAAAGGCCTTCCGGCGTTCACGGCGTAGCGTTTTGGCATGCTCCAGCTCCTCGCTGGCCATCCGCTCGGCGGCCTTGCGGATTTCCGCCGTTGCGCCATAGGCGGCGACATAGGACCAGAAGGCGAAGGCGCGCTCCTCGTTCCGCACCGCTACTGCCAAAGAACGATAGGCGTCCACGAGTTCCGGCGAGACGAGATGGATGCCCTCATCATCGAAAACGCCTTGCGGAACCGCTTCAGGCGGCAGCACCTCCGGAACGCGATCCCGAATCTGCCGTGACCAGTTGGCGACGAGGTCGATATGGCCGTTCTCCTCGCGGACCAGGCGATCGAATACTTCAGCCAAATCCTGTTGGCCGACCGTGCGCATATGTTCTGCGAGACCGGCGTATCGCTCAGCTGACTCCTTTTCCATCGCCATGGCGACAGCCAGCAACTCGTCCATTGAACGGATCGACGCCGTCGGCTCGGATGTAAGGCGAGTCATCGGATGGCCCTCTGGTTTGCGAGGCAGCATAGGCGCGCAATCTGCCGTTGCTTTGCTTTGAATCAAAGAAACATTTCGCGAAATCGCCGAGATGTGCGCTCCGAAGTCGGCTTCGCCCAAGCAGCCGTAAGAAGGGGACGCATGTCAGGACCAATGGCTACGACCAGGCCCAAAACGGCACCGCGGCTCGCCACAGCCCTCGTCTTTCTTGCGATGGTTGCGGTGGTGGCCATGCTGACGCTGTTGACCCTGCTGGTCAGTCCGGGCCGGGCCGACGAAAGCTTGCAGCACTTTCTATCCAGCACCGCGCCCGGCGAATTGATCCAGGGAGCCGATGCTTATGGCAACGCAGAAGGTAATCCGCCATTGGTGCCTGTCCTGTCCGGCGGAAAGGCGGTCGGCTACGCGTATCTCAACACTGATTTCACCAGCGCGGTCGGCTATTCCGGCAAGCCGATCCGCATTCTCGTCGGTATCGATGCCGGCGGCGTCATACGCGGCATCAAGCTGGTCGAGCACAAGGAGCCGATCGTCCTCATCGGTATCCCGCAGGAGAAGGTCGTCGCCGCGCTGAACTCGCTGATCGGCAAGGACCTTGGCCAGGTTGCCGCGGGGCGGGAACAGATACCTCAGGTGGATATCGTCAGCGGCGCGACGGTGACGGTGCTGGTGATGAGTGACAGCGTGGTGCGCTCGGCAGTGAAGCTGATCCGCAGCGGGCGCCTGGGCCAGATGGGAGTGGATGCTGCCGGCGCCGCCGCCGCACCGGCCATGATCGTGGACACGGCCGTATCGGGGATAAGCGACTGGAACACGCTGGTCGGCGATGGCTCCGTGCGCAGCTTGCGCCTGACCGTGGGCGAGGTGACGAAAGCCTTCGCCGATGCAGGCCAGACGCAGGCGGCCGAGCGGCCCGAGACCGGCGATCCGACCGACCGCTTCATCGATCTCTACGTCGCACCCGTCAGCGTGCCCGCCATCGGCAGGAGCCTGCTGGGGGACGCCGGTTACGACAGGTTGGAGAAGAAACTGAAGCCCGGCCAACAGGCGATCATCGTGGCCGGTGAGGGCGCCTATTCCTTCAAGGGGTCGGGCTATGTGCGCGGCGGTATCTTCGACCGTATCGAATTGATGCAGGACGGTCAGGGTGTACGCTTTCGCGACCGCAATCATACGCGTCTCGGCGATCTTGCCGCAGAAGGCGCGCCGCATCTGCGCGAGATCGCGCTGTTCACGGTGCCGGAGGAGTTTTCGCTCGACCTTTCCGAGCCGTGGGAACTGCAACTGCTCGTCCAGCGCAGCTACGGGTCCCGGGACAAGGCGACCTTGCCCTTCGACCTCGGCTATACCTTGCCTGCGCGCTATCTGAAGGCTGCTCCGGTCAAGGCGGTGCAACCCGCGTTGCCCACGGTCAAGCCTGCGCAAGAGACGGTTCAGCCGGCAGCGACCGGGCTGTCGGAGCAGGGCTCTCCGGACCAGGAGCCCCTCTGGGTGAAGATCTGGAAGATGAACACCTTCAAGATCGGCGTCACGGTCGTCGCTCTCCTGGTGTTGACCGCCATCTTTTTCTTTCAAAACTGGCTGGTCAGCCGCCCTCGGCTGTTTGCCTGGGTGCGCCGGGGATATCTGCTGTTCACGCTGGTCTGGCTCGGCTGGTATGCCAACGCCCAGCTTTCCGTGGTCAATGTTCTGACCTTCGTCAATTCGCTGGTCACCGGTTTCAGCTGGGAGTTCTTCCTCGCCGCGCCGCTAATTTTCATCCTGTGGGCGGCGGTGGCGGCGGGCCTGCTGTTCTGGGGCAGGGGGCCGTTTTGCGGCTGGCTGTGTCCGTTCGGCGCCTTGCAGGAACTGACCAACAACGTCGCCCAGTGGCTCAAGGTGCCGCAGGTCAAGTTGCCCTTCGGTCTGCACGAGCGGCTGTGGCCGGTCAAGTACATGATCTTCCTCGGCCTGTTCGGCCTGTCGCTCTATTCCGTCGCTCTGGCCGAGACCTATGCAGAGGTCGAGCCGTTCAAGACGGCTATCATACTGAAGTTTGCGCGCGGCTGGCCGTTCGTCGTCTTCGCGCTACTGCTGCTCGGGACTGGTCTCTTCATCGAGCGCTTTTATTGTCGGTATCTGTGCCCGCTGGGCGCCGCGCTCGCCATTCCGGGCCGCATCCGCATGTTCGAGTGGCTCAAGCGCTATCCCGAATGCGGCTCGCCCTGCCAGCGCTGCGCCAAGGAATGCCCGGTGCAGGCGATCCATCCCGAAGGCGAAATCAACGTCAACGAGTGCATCTACTGCATGCACTGCCAGGAACTTTACCACGACGACCACCGCTGCCCGCACATGATCCAGGTGCGGCTGAAGCGGGAGAAGTTCGAGGCGCTGTCTTCACCCGCGACACGGGGCAAGGGACCGGCAAAGCCGCCGGTAATCACCCACAAGGGCGTGTCGGTGGCGACCTCGCAACAAGACACGAATGCAACAGGCTGACACGCCAACCAGAAGGAGACGGAGCATGTCGCAGGAAGACCAGGACAAGAAAGCCATTCTGAGCAGACGCCAATTGCTGGGCACCACCGCTGTGATGGCGGCCGCCGGCGCGGCAGGGGTCGGCGGCGGACTGGCGCTGAACGGAGGCATGGTGTCGCCGGCCGCGGCAGACGAGAAGGGCGAGCAGGAAGCCGAGGTCAAGCCCGGAGAACTGGACGAATACTACGTGTTCTTCTCCAGCGGCCAAACGGGCGAGGTGCGCATCGTCGGTGCGCCGTCGATGCGTGAGATGATGCGCATTCCCGTTTTCAATCGGTGCAGCGCGACCGGTTGGGGCGAAACCAACGAGAGCCGCAAGATCCTGACGGAAGGGCTGCTTCCGGAAACGAAGGAATTCCTGAAGGATCGTGGCGGCATCTACCTCAATGGCGACCTGCACCATCCGCATCCCTCGCAGACGGATGGCACCTATGACGGTCGCTATCTTTACGTCAACGACAAGGCGAATACCCGTGTTGCGCGCATCCGTCTCGACGTCATGAAATGCGACAAGATCATCCAGTTGCCGAATCAGCACACGGTGCACGGGCTGCGTGTGCAGAAGTACCCGAAGACCGGCTACGTGTTCTGCAACGGCGAGGACCGCGTGCCGATTCCGAACGACGGCAAGATCCTCGACGATCCCAAGCAGTATCACTCCATCTTCACCGCCGTGGACGGCGAGACAATGAAGGTAGCCTGGCAGGTGATGGTCGACGGCAATCTCGACAATGTCGATGCCGACTATCAGGGCAAATATGCCTTCTCCACCTGCTACAACTCCGAGGAGGGCGTGAACCTCGAACAGATGATGGCCAAGGAGCAGGACTGGATCGTCATCTTCAACCTCAAGCGCATCGAGGATGCGGTGAAGAAGGGCGACTTCAAGGAGATGGGCGGGGTTCCGGTCATCGACGGCCGCCACGGTTCGCCCTATACCCGCTACGTGCCGGTCGCCAACAGCCCGCACGGCATCAACACAGCGCCGGACGGCATCCATGTCGTGGCCAACGGCAAGCTTTCGCCGACGGTTACGGTGTTCGACGTGCGCAAGTTCGACGGTCTCTTCGACGACAAGATCAAGCCGCGCGACACGGTGGTCGCCGAGCCGGAACTGGGCCTCGGCCCACTCCATACCGCCTATGACGGCAAGGGCAATGCCTATACGACGCTGTTTATCGACAGCCAGATCTGCAAGTGGAACATCGAGGACGCCAAGCGTTCCTTCGCCGGCGAGAAGGTCGATCCGATACGCCAGAAGCTCGACGTCCACTACCAGCCCGGCCACAACCACACTTCCATGGGGCAGACCAAGGAAGCGGATGGCAAATGGCTTATCTCGCTGAACAAGTTCTCCAAGGACCGCTACCTCAACGTCGGCCCGCTGAAGCCTGAAAACGATCAGTTGATCGATATCTCCGGCGATCAGATGGTGCTGGTGCATGACGGCCCGAGCTTCGCCGAGCCACACGACGCCACCCTTGTCCACCGCTCGAAGATCAACCCGGTCAGCGTCTGGGACCGCGCCGACCCGTTCTTCGCCGACGCGATCAAGCAGGCGAAGGCCGACGGCATTGACCTTATGATCGACAGTGAGGTGATCCGCGACGGCAACAAGGTGCGCGTCTACATGACATCCTCGGCACCGGCGTTCGGGCTGGAGAGTTTTACCGTCAAGCAGGGCGACGAGGTCACGGTTTACGTCACCAACATCGATGAAGTGGAGGACCTCACCCACGGCTTTGCGATCGTCAACTACGGCATCAACATGGAAGTGGCGCCGCAGGCGACCGCCTCGGTGACGTTCACGGCCAGTAAGCCGGGTGTCTACTGGTATTACTGCTCATGGTTCTGCCACGCCATGCACATGGAGATGCAGGGGCGCATGCTCGTGGAACCGCAGGGCGTCTAGGAAGTGTCCCGTACGCTCCATAACGCGATAATGGGAATGGCGGTGCTCGTCGCCGCCATTTCCTGCCGCGTGGCATTCGCGGCCGAAATAATCGTCGCCGCTGATGCCACGCCTTTACAGGCCGTGGTGGACGCAGCGGCGCCGGGCGACGTACTGCGCCTTGCGCCGGGTGAGCATCTGGGGCCGGTTGTCGTATCTAGGGAACTGACGCTGCAAGGCGACCCGGGTGCGGTCCTGAAGGGAAGCGGCCACGGCAGCGTCGTCACGCTGGAAGCGCCGGGCTCCGTCGTTCGCAATCTGCTCATCGAAGGTTCAGGCATGGATCTCGACACGCTGGACGCCGGCGTGTTTGTCGCGCCGACCGCCACGCACGCGCTTGTCGAAGGCAACAGCATCGTCGGCAATCTCTACGGCATCCAGCTTCACGGCGCGAAGGACGCGGTGGCGCGCGGCAATCGCATCGAGGGCCTGAGCGAAGGGCGCACCAGCCGTTCCGGCAACGGGGTGTCCGTATGGAACGCGCCGGGGGCCAAAGTTCTCGACAACGACATCAGCTTCGGCCGCGACGGAATCTTCGCCAACGCCAGCAAGAAGAACGAGTTTCGTGGCAACAGGTTCAGCAATCTGCGTTTCGCCGTCCACTACATGTATACCAATGACAGCGTGATCGCCGACAACGTTTCCACCGGCAATATCGTTGGTTACGCGATCATGTATTCGGACCGGCTTCAGGTCAGCGGCAACGTCTCGGACGGGGACCGCGACAACGGCTTCCTGTTCAACTACGCCAACGGTTCGAAGATCGGCGGCAACACGGTGCGCGGCCGTGCGCAGCCGGCTGGGCGCTGGACTAGTAACGGCCAGCGCTTTGCTGCCGATGCGGATATGCCCAAGACCGCCGGCGAGGCGGTAACACCGCGCAAGGGCACGCGCATCGGACCCGAAAAATGCGTCTTCATCTACAACGCCAACCGCAACCGCTTCAGCGACAACCTGTTCGAGGGCTGTGAGATCGGTGTCCACTTTACCGCTGGCTCGGAGGGAAACGCCATGAGCGGCAACGCCTTCGTGCGCAACCGCAACCAGGTCAAGTATGTCGGCACCCGCTCGCTCGACTGGTCGAGCGAGGGGCGCGGTAACTACTGGAGCGACAATCCTGCCTTCGACCTCGACGGCGACGGCCTCGCCGACAACCCCTACCGTCCCAATGACATGATCGATCGGGTGCTGTGGGCGGCGCCGGCGGCCAAGGTGCTGGTCAACAGCCCGGCCGTGCAGGTGATCCGCTGGGCGCAGGCCCGCTTTCCGGCGGTCTTTCCCGGTGGCGTCGTCGATAGCCGCCCGTTGATGAAGCCGGACGGCATCAAGGAAACGGTGACGCCATGAGCCTCAATGTCGAACTGAAGTCGGTTGCACGGCATTACGGCCCGGTCAAGGCCGTGGACGACGTGTCCTTCTCGGCTGGTCCCGGTGAGGTAATCGCGCTGGTGGGTCACAACGGCGCCGGCAAGACCACGCTCATCAAACTGATGCTGGGGCTCGCGCGTCCCACCGCCGGCTCGGTCGCGGTGCTCGGCCAGGATCCAGCGGCTGGCGATGCCTCTGTGCGTCGACGGCTCGGCTACCTGCCGGAGAACGTATCCTTCAACCCCGCGCTGACCGGTCGGGAAACGCTGCGCTTCTACGTCCGGCTCAAGGGAGGCAGGCCGAGAGAAGAGAATGGGCTGCTTGAACGGCTTGGCCTTGCCCATGCGGCAGACCGGCGCGTCGGCACCTATTCCAAGGGTATGCGCCAGCGGCTGGGTTTGGCTCAGGCCATGATCGGCACGCCAGCGGTCTTGCTGCTGGACGAGCCCACCACCGGTCTCGACCCGGAACTGCGCCAGCAATTCTATGGGATCGTCCGTGAAATGGGTACCGCCGGCGCGACCGTGCTTTTATGCTCCCATGCTTTGAACGAACTGGAAGGCAACGCCGGTCGCGTCGTCATCATGAACGAAGGCCGCAAGATCGCCGATGGTTCGCTGGATGAGTTGCGCCACATCGCGCAACTGCCGACGAAGATCCGCCTGAAGACCGCCGAGGACGGGGCCCAGCGCCTGCGCGAATGGATAGGCGAACCGGCGCGGCTGAGGCAGATTAACGGCCACATCGTCGAGTTCGACGCCACGCCGGAGGAGAAGACCGCCTTCCTGCGCCGCGCCGCCGATCAAGGCGCCCCCTTCATCGATCTCGACATGGTGCCGCCCGGTCTCGACGAACTATACGCCCATTTCCTCGCCGGAAGGACTTTGCGATGAACACGATCCTTTTGCTTGCGGCCAAGGAGGTGCGCGAGGGCCTGCGCAACCGCTGGGTGCTAGCGGCGACCGGCTTGCTGGCGGCGCTGGCGCTGACGCTCGCCTTCCTCGGCAGCGCGCCTACCGGTACGGTCGGCGCCGGCGCGCTCGACGTGGTCGTCATCAGCCTTGCCAGCCTCACCATCTTCATCGTGCCGCTGATCGCGCTGCTGATCTCCCACGACGCCATCGTCGGCGAGATCGATCGCGGCACCATGACCTTGCTTCTGTCTTATCCGGTTCGGCGCAGCCAGCTTCTGCTTGGCAAGTTCCTCGGGCATATCGCCATCCTCGCTTTTGCCACCTGCGTCGGCTACGGGTTGGCGGCGGTTGCGGTTCTGGCCACCGGCAAGGCGATCGGCGGTGGAAGCTGGACGGCATTCGTCGCCATGACCGCTTCCTCGGTGCTGCTGGGCGCTGTGTTCGTTGCGATTGGTTATATGGTCAGCGCGCTGGTGCGTGACCGCGGCACCGCCGGCGGCATCGCCATCGGTATCTGGCTGGTCTTTGTCATCCTCTACGACATGGCGTTGCTGGGGCTGCTGGTGGCCGATCAGGGACGCTTCGTCGGCGGCGGTGTGCTGGACGCGTTGCTATTGTTCAATCCGACCGACGCTTACCGTCTGCTCAACCTCGCCGGCTCGGACGATATCGCGGCCGCTTCGGGCATGGCCGGTGTCGTGCAGAACGCGGCGCTGAGTCCGGCAGTCCTATTGGCCGCGCTCGCGGCATGGGTCGCGGCGCCGATGGTACTGGCGGCGGCCGCCTTTTCGAGGAGAGAGATGTGAGACTGCGCCTGACGATTATAGTTCTCGCAGGCTTTCTGGCGCTCGGGGCCTGCCAGCGCGAAGCAGAAGCGCCAGCCCCGCCCTTTGCAATGACCGAGGAGGCTATGGGCCGTTATTGCGGCATGAACATCCTCGAACACTCGGGCCCGAAGGGCCAGATCATCCTCGCCAAATACGACGAGCCGATCTGGTTTTCGTCGGCGCGCGATGCCATCGCCTTCACTATGCTGCCTGAGGAGCCGAAGGATATCCGCGCGATCTACGTCTCCGACATGGCCAAGGCGCCGACATGGGACGAGCCCGGGGCCGACAACTGGGTGGACGCAAGGCAGGCCTTCTTCGTCATTGGCAGCAGCCGGAAGGGCGGCATGGGTGCCGCCGAAGCCGTGCCCTTCTCTACCGAAAAGGCGGCGAAAGCCTTCGCCGGCGACCATGGCGGCAATGTCGTGCGCTTCGACGCCGTTCCGCGCGATTACATTCTGGAGCAGCAAGCCGGCGCCGGTAGTGCGCCAGGACCTTCCGGGGAGGTTCACTGACATGATTTCCAGACCGATGACCCGTCGCCGCATGATCGGCATCAGCGCTGCCGCGGCCGGCATGGCGCTGCTGCCGTTCGGCAGCACGGCCGCCACGCCTGAGGCGGTAACATGGCAGGGGGAGGCCATGGGCGCGCAGGCTTCGCTTGTCATCCATCATACGGATCGCGCGAAGGCGCAAAAGCTGGTGGAAGCAACGGTCGCCGAGGTGCGGCGACTGGAGCGTATTTTCAGCCTCTACCGTGACGATTCCGACCTCACTTTGCTCAATCGGCAGCGCTTCCTGGTCTCGCCGCCAAAGGAACTCGTGGAGATATTGCGCCAAAGCAGTGATGCCTGGGCGCTCACCGGCGGCGCCTTCGACCCCACCGTGCAGCCGCTATGGGATGCCTACCGCCGCCACTTTTCAACCCCCGGCGCGTCCGAAGCCGGACCTTCGGCCGGGATTGTGCGCGAGTGCCTAACTCGCGTCGGCCTCTATCGGATCGCCTGTTCAGCCGCTCGCATCGAACTGCCGACGGCAGACTCCGCGCTGACGCTCAACGGCATCGCACAGGGCTATGTAACTGACAAAGTAGTGGACTTGCTGAGGGCCGGTGGCATCGAGCACTCCATGGTCGACATGGGCGAAAGCCGCGCCATCGGCCCGGCGTGGGACGACAGGCCATGGCGGGTTGGCGTTTCCGATCCCCTCGATACGGCCCGCATCCTCAAGGTGCTTGAAGTGGAGGATCGCGCCGTGGCCACGTCGAGCCCGTTCGGCTTTCGTTTCGACGCCGAGGGCCGGTTCAGCCACATCATCGATCCGCGTAGCGGCGCGACGCCTCGGCGTCATGCCAGCGTCACCGTCGTGGCCGGGCAGGCGGCACTGGCCGACGCGCTTTCCACCGCCTTCAACCTGATGGACGTCGGGGAGATCGTGGCTGTGCTTGAAGGCATGGCCGGCGTCGAAGCCCACATCCTGTCGCATGACGGAAACTGGACTTCCGCGTGAGAAGGCACTTGCCGTGCCAGGCAGCTTTCTCGGCACAGACGGGAAGGATGTCGGTACGCCGCTACCCGATTGCTGCGGCTGCTCATCAGCGGGCTTTGATCAGGGCCCACTCCCGATCAGTCATCGACAAACAGGATGCCAGGGATGACACAAGCAATGCGCCAGCAAGCAGACGCCGCAATTTTCGCGTTTCCGCTTCCTGTTGGGGTTCACGCCGAGACGGTGATGTCCGTGCGGCATTATACGGACCGGCTGTTTTCGTTCCGCATCACCCGGCCACAAAGTTTTCGTTTCCGCTCGGGCGAGTTCGTGATGCTCGGCCTGCCCAATGCGGTGAAGCCGATATTCAGGGCCTACTCGATCGCGAGCCCCTCGTGGGACGAGGAACTGGAGTTCCTGTCGATCAAGGTGCCGGATGGTCCGTTGACCCGGCACCTGCAGAAAATCATGCCGGGCGACACGGTATTGCTACGCGCCAAGCCGACCGGCACTTTGGTCCTGGATGCGCTGACGCCGGGCAGGCGGTTGTGGATGATATCGACCGGGACCGGCATTGCGCCCTTCGCCAGTATTGCGCGCGATCCTGAAACCTACGACAAGTTCGAACAGGTTATCCTGACTCACACCTGCCGCGAGGTAGCCGAACTGACCTATGGTGAGGAATTGGCGAAGAGCCTCGTCGGGGACCCGCTGATCGGCGACCTGGTTCAGAACCGCTTCTTCCACTATGCGACCGTTACGCGCGAGCCGTATGTGCGCTCCGGTCGCATTACCTCTCTGATCGAGAGCGGCAAGTTGTTTTCGGATCTCGGTGTTCCGCCATTCGACGCGGCGGTTGATCGGGTGATGATCTGCGGTTCGATGGGCATGATCCGCGACGTCAGGGCACTGGTGGAAATGGCCCGCCTGACTGAAGGGTCAAACTCGATGCCGGCCGAATTCGTCGTTGAGCGCGCGTTCGTGGACTGATTTCACTCTGTAGAGTGTGCGCCTGCCGTTGCTTTTGACCCTGAAAATGCGAGCCGGAGACAGCGTTTGCCGTGGGGAGGACGCGCGGGATTCTCCAGAGAGGTTAAACTAGGATAAGCGGCAACGTCGAAAATCCGCTGGCCGGGTATATCGCAATCGCCGGCTGGCAGCCGGGCGCCGGGGCGATCTCGCTTGTATCTTTCAGCAGTTGCTCCATGACGATGCGCAGTTCCAGCCTGGCCAGTTGCGCGCCTGGACAGACATGAATGCCCCGGCCGTAAAGCAGGTTTTTAGCCGGGTCACGATCAAGGCGAAATTCGTCCGGATCGCCGAATACTATCTCGTCGCGGTTGGCCGAAGCCCATATCAGCGTGACGCGCTCGCCGGCGGCGATCTTGCGTTCGCCGATCTCTACCGGCTTCGTCGTCACCCGCCGGTTGGAAATCAGCGGCGCGTGCAGCCGCAAGATCTCGTCGATGGCGGCCGGCAGCAGGCCGGGCTCCTCGCGAAGCTGCCGCTGGAGTTGCGGCTTCTGCGCCAGATAATGGGCGAGGATGCCGACGCAGGCGGTGATGGTGCCCAGTTCGCCGACCGTCCAGTTGCGCAAGATGCTGACGATTTCCTCATGGTTTAGCGGCCGCCCGCCGATCTGTTGGCGCAGAAGATCGGTAGTGATGTCATCGGGTGCCGTCGCGCCCGCCTGGAGCCGCGCTTCTAGCAGATCGTGGATATAGCCGTCGAATTTGTGCGCGATCATCGCCATGGCAGCGGTGTCACGCGCCAGAGTGGCCTCGTGGTTCCTGCGCACCCATTCAAGCAGCGGCGCGTGCAGGTTGTCAGGCCAGCCGAGAAAGGCGCACTGGATGCGCACGGCAAAGCGTTGAGCGAGCCGCGTCACAAGATCGATCTCCACGCTTCGATCGAGGGCGGATACCAAATCTGCGGAAATGGTGCGGCAAAGCGGTTCGAAGGCTTCGACGCGAGCCGGCTCGAAATGACACTCGATCAGTTGTCGATAGGGCGTGTGCCGGGGCGGGTCCATGCCGCTTGGCACCGACAGGTGGTTGGAGACCGCACTGCTGAACGTGTCGTGGTCGTCTAACGCTCGCACCACATCTTCATGGCGAAACAGCGACCAGCCTAGATAGTGGCTATACGCCACCGGGCAGTGATGGCGCATTTCGTCATAGGCCTTGATCTGATCCGAAAGCACCTGGCCGCTTCGGGGGTCCCAATCGGGTTCCGGCTTATTCGTCACTGCATCCATGGCGTTCGTCGACCCCTCGCTATGATCGCAATTACACTAGCCGCCTGTCGGGCTTGAAGACTTTGCGTGCGCTCAAAGACCGGACGTTACCTGTCGGACAAGCCGGGTTGCAAAGAAGCGGCGCTGGGCACCATCGGCCATTTTCATCCCTAAGCGTCAAAACGCATATACGCTAAGCAGGCCTGAACGAACGACAGACCGTAGGGTCGGTTTCGATTCTTCCCGCTCCTATCAGGTCGAGGCAATAGGGCACGGCGGGAAAGACGGCGTCGAGACACATGTCGATTGCGGAGGGCTTTCCGGGCAGGTTGATGATTAATGTGCGGCCTCGTACGCCGGCAGTCTGCCGGGAAAGGATAGCGGTCGGAACGTGGGCCAGGCTCGCCTGCCGCATCAGTTCGCCGAAGCCAGGAAGTTCCTTGGTGATGACGCTGTGCATTGCCTCGGGGGTGAGATCGCGCGGTGAGGGACCGGTGCCGCCCGTTGTCAGCACGAGATCGGCGTTGTCGCGGTCGCACAACGTCGCCAATGTATCTTTGACGATCTCGACGCCGTCCGGCACGGTAAGGCGAACACATTCGAAGGGGCTTGAGATGGCGGCACGCAGCCAATTTTCTACGGCGGGGCCACTCAGATCCTGATAATCACCGCGGCTGGCGCGATCCGAGACCGTCACGATGGCAACGCGCATCATTGCTGATCTGCTTATGCGGTGACGGCCGGCCTCGATCCAGCCTCACCCCGGGCGTAACCATCCACCAAGCGTCCTGGCAGTTCAAGGCAGGAAAGCACGAAACGGGCGGACTGCGGCTCCTGTGTTTCGTCGAGCACGGAGCGGTAGGTGCGCGCCACCTCCACCATGTCGCAGTCGTGCGGGGATAGCCTCAGCCGCCTTATGCCATGGCGGATAAGCGTTGCCGGCTCGAACAGCGCGGCGTGCACCTCGGCCGACAGCGTCTGCACGCCGTTGATGGCGAGGAAAGACTGATCGTCCAGCGTGTCGACGGCCAGTCCGTCGGGGTCCTGTTCGCAGGTGAACTGGCAGGAATCCTTATGCAGCCCGTGCAACCTTGCGTGATAGCAGCGCCCTGACAGGGCCAGCGGTAGTCGGCCGAAGGCGAAAAGTTCGAACTCGATCTCCGGGCAGGCGGAGGCGATGGTTCCTACCGTCTCCAGCGACAACTCCACTGGCGGGCAGATACTGGCGGCGCCATGACGTGCGAGGAAGCGCGCCGTCGTCTCGTTGTAGACGTTGAGGAATGGGCCGGTGACGAAGGGCTTGCCGCTGCGGGCGGGCAGGGCGGTGATGTCGTTGATCTCGACCAGGCGTTCGTCCGCGCATAGCTCGGCGATGGCCTTGCGCTCGCGCACTGTGGCCGGCGCGGCCAGCGTGGAAAGCACCACCTGCTTGCCGCCACGCTCCAGCTTTTCGATGATTTCGGGCCAGACGGGATCGGAAAACGGCATGCGCTTGCCGCACACGACCTCGCCGACATGGACACGCTCCACCGGCGCCTCGTCGGCGATGCGAAAATAGAAATTGCGCAGCTTTTCTGCCGGCCAGTGGAAGAACAGCGGTCCGAGCGTCAGGGCGACCCGTGTCATGGTTTATCTCCAGGTCTTGCGGTAGGCGCCGGTGGTCTGGCGCCCGCCTTCCGATAGGCCGGCGAGGATGTTGTCGATTTCGGTCGCGTCCTCGCCCTGTTCGGCCGCGTCGACTGCCTTTCTGAAGGCGCGTACCACCTCGGTGACGTAGCCCTTGCCGCGCTGACGTCCCTCGATCTTGAGGGCGGTCACGCCGGCGGCCTTGAACGCCACGATCATGCCGCCGGCATTGAGGCTGACCGGGTCCTCGAACAGGTAGCCGGCCTTGTCTCCGGCCTTGAACCTGCCCTTGCATAAGGTCGGATAGCCGGCAGGCTCGCCCGGCGCATAGCGGTCGATGGTAAAGCCGGCGAGCCGCGCTGCGGTGCCTTCGCGATCTTCGTCATAGCTCACCCTTTCCGGTGGCGAGCAGACGCCGTTGAGATTGGGCGAGCGCCCGGCGGCGTAGGAAGAAAGGTAACACCGGCCCTCGATCATCACGCACAGCCCGCCGAACACGAAGGCCTCGGTCTCCACCGCGATGGCGCGGTTGAGGGCAGCGATTTCCTGTACCGAGAGCACGCGCGGCAGCACCACCCGGCGCACATTGAAGGCATCGGCATAGAAGCCGATCGATTCCGGCGTCGCGGCCGCGGCCTGTACCGACAGGTGCAGGCGGGTTTCCGGATGTTGGGTGGCCATGTGATCGAGCACGGCGATATCGGCGGCGATCACCGCATCGGCCCCGCAGGATGCGGCCGTATCGGCGGCCCGGCGCCAGGGATCGGTATCACCGGCGCGCGCGAAGGTATTGATGGCGACCAGCACCTTTGAGCCATGGGCGTGGGCAAAGCGGGCGCCCTCGGCCAGTTCCTGCGGCGAGAAATTGAGACCGGGGAAATTGCGTGCGTTGGTTTCGTCGCGGAAACCGCAATAGACCGAATCGGCCCCCGCCTGAACGGCGGCCCGCAGGGCC
>Ga0182735_1000435_pt1 | contig 34531 bp, 32 predicted proteins | sample eDN5th30CKraftMG_FD_128524 | JGI IMG/M metagenome (GOLD analysis project Ga0182735, IMG submission 128524) | Enriched Miracle-Growth compost microbial communities from Emeryville, California, USA - eDNA 5th pass 30_C Kraft MG (version 2) (version 2) ...
CCACCCGTCGTCGCCGACCGTGGAATTTGCAAGAGTCGATTTAGTTGTCGCAACGCCCACGATCCCATCGGGACGGTACCCGATTACAGATGTCCACGAGTGGGCTCAACCGTCGCCATACTGCAGGCCGATAGTTAACGAAAGCTTAAGCGAAGCCATGCCGCTAAAACCAGTTGCGCGCTACTTCCGCCGTGGACTTGGTCTCGGATGTCAGCGCGTATGGGCTCTGGCTGGAGAATCCGACCGCCACGCTGCAAAGTCGGTTGCGCAAGTTTCCTGGACCGACGGACAGCCGTAGGTGAAGCGAGCCCGGCGGCGATGTTAACTGTTCTCACGCAAGCGCGGCTCATCGCTTCTTTCTGCAACGCACACATGCGGAATGCGCGCGACTGGGAAGCAGACGCGTACGGTCAGGCCACGACCTTCGAGGCCATGTGCCAGAGTGATCGAGGCATGATGCTGTTCCGCGATGCGGCGGACAATCGAGAGACCCAGGCCGCTACCTGTTGCTGCGTGGCCGTTCCCGCGGTAGAACCGCTCCCATACGCGCGTATGGTCCACCTCTGGAATGCCGGGCCCAGTGTCCCGTACCTCCAGCACCGGCCGACCCTCGTGACCGTAGACTTCTACGTCGACTCGCGAGCCAGCTCCTCCATACCGAATCGCGTTGTCGACGAGGTTGTTCAACAGAATACGCAAGTTTTCTGCGTTTCCGCTGACCGTCAATTTTTTACCTTCTGCGAGACCGAGGTCGACATTGTTGGATTCTGCGAATTTGGATCGCTCGCTTACAACGGAGCGAGCAAGAGCAGTGAGGTCGAATTGGCAGGTCTCAGCGAGCTGCGAGTCCGGCGCGAGCCTTGCCAGTGTCAGAAGCTGCTCAGACAAACGCGAGAGGCGAGTGGCACCCATTCTGAGTTGGGCAGTGATTTCCTCTCGCTCGGCGACGCTTGATGCCCGCTCCAACAACTCAGCTTGCAGTCCAAGACCCATGATGGGCGTTCGAAGTTCATGTGCGGCATCAGCAATGAAGTGTTTTTGCGCGGTGAATGCGTGATCGAGCCGAAGAAGAAGATCGTTGAGCGCATCGACAAGCGGTTTCACTTCACCGGGCATTGCCGCGGTGTCGATTGGCTGCATATTGTTCGCGTCGCGCCGTTTGAGATTTGCTGCGATCTCGCGCAGAGGCCGCAAACCGTAGCCAATCCCGAACCAAAGGAAGAGGGCGAGCAGCGGTATCAGCGACAGCACGGGCCAAAAGAGATGCATCGCGATTTCGGCGACTGCTTCCCAGCGGGCCTTCCTCAACTGCGCAACACGCACCAACACGTCACCTTCTCGCGTAACGAACGAATGCCATAGTTGCCCACCCACCATGATATCGGCGAGGCCGGCGCCGGCCGGCGGCGGCAAACTCGAATCGGGATCGCTGCTGAAAATCGGTGTAGAGCCGCGCCAGACCTGAAGCAGCACACCGTGCGATTGTTCGCCAGACATCCGGTCATCGTCGCTTCGCTGCAGACCGGTCAATGACACGTGATTGTCCTCATCGACCACCACATGCCGGCCGATCACCTTCAACTGGTCACTGAGGACTTCATCGAGTTCATACAATGCCCCCCAATAGGTAGCAGCACTTGCCAACAGGCCCGCTAAAAGGGTTGCGGGAAGCAGCCAGAGCACCAGTCGTCTGCGAAGGGATTTCACGCGATCTCCCCAATTTGATAGCCGACCCCTCGCACGTTCCGGATCGCTTGTGCACCCAGCTTACGTCGGAGGTTGTGTACATGAACTTGGATCGCGTTGCTCTCAATCTCCTCGTTCCAGCCGTACAGGCGCTCCTCGAGTTGCTCTCGAGTAACGACAACGCTGGGATTTCGCATCAACTCATGAAGCAGAGCAAACTCTCGCGCCGTCACACCCACTTCCACACCACGTAAAAGGACGCAGTGACGGGCCGGATCGAGTTCGATCACCCCCGCTTGCAGTGTCGTCTGTGCCCGGCCTGCGTGTCGACGGTTCAACACGCGGATGCGAGCGAGTAGCTCCTCGAGCGCGAACGGCTTGACCATATAGTCATCGGCTCCTCCGTCCAAACCGCCAACACGATCTGCGATGCCGTCGCGGGCTGTAATAATTATCACAGCGGTCGCGTCGTTGCGGGCCCGCAGTCTCTGAAGAAGTGTCAGACCATCTTGCTTCGGCAGTCCCAGATCGAGCAAAACCAGGCCGTACGAGGTGGTGCGCAGGGCGATGGAACCCGCTTCCCCGTCCTGTACCCAGTCGACGGCCATTCCTTCCCGCCGTAACCCGTACTGCAACCCGCTGCCAATTAGAACATCGTCTTCGACCAGCAGTACCCGCATATCCGATTCCTTAAAAGCCCGGAGTCAGTGGTGACTGTACAGGGACTTCCAGTTACTAGCTGGCCGCGCACCGCCCGATTGTGACAAGCCGCTCGGCGTACCACCCACGTCTCGACTAGCAATGTTTGGCGATTGCGCTTGCGCCCCAATACGCGCCTCCGCCGCTTGAATGTCGGCCGGATATTTCACTTTGTTGGGTTTATACCCAGCTCGCTCCAGTTGAATCAACTCGTTGCGTACTTGTGCACGGGAAACAGGGGTGTTCGATGCCTGTGCAAACGTTAGAGCCGGTGCGCTCAGCACCAGCGCCAGCGCCAAAACCTTGAATGTCGTGTTCATGTTCGATTCTCTCCAGTCAGGTGGACGTACAGCTGCGAGCGTTAGCGCGGGCAGCCCGTATTCCGCAGCTTGAGGGCGAAGAGTTAAGACATCGTTAACGCGGCGAATGTTGAGAGTTTTGTGCCCATGACCCACGTGTCACAACGCTTTCTGAGGAATGAAGCGCAACCCGTTGTTCCAACTGCAGACCATGGCGCGTTTCTGCCGACCGACCTCTGAAGTCCGATAGGAGACGCCAAGGGCAAGAATCGATCGTCGCGGTGGTGCTGGGACTGCCCAACGACAAACAACGCGACGTTGTTGGCGTAGCGGAGGTCAGCCCTCGAATCCCTCATCAAACTCACCGTACACTGACTAGGTAATTACCTGAGTCTTAGGCGACACTTAGCGCTGGAAACCTTCACGCCGCGATTTCAAGCAGCGGTTACTGCTGCTGGACGGTGTCCCACCTGCCGGATCGCGATCCAGCCTCCTTGACTGCTTAACCAAACCTTAAGTATGGCTTGTTAGCTTTTCTCCATCAGTTGCGAACATCCATGTTTGCAACTGGAATCTCTAGGAGAACCTGATCATGAAACTGCTTCTCACATCTATTATCGTCGCCACACTGGCCTCCCCGATTGCGTCGATTGCGCAAACAGCCCAGCCACAGCTGAGCCGCGCACAGGTGCGCGCTGACCTCCGACAGATCGAGCAGGCCGGGTACAACCCCGCCCGCCGCGACGATGTCAGCTATCCAGCGGACATTCAAGCAGCCGAAATGCGCGTTGCAGCGCGAGACGGCTTGGATGGCGGTAGATCGAGCATGGGAGGCGCTCCGACTTCCACTTCCGAATCGGGTCACGCTACCGCGAATCACGGTCGGAATTCGCTCTTCAGTCACCATTGATCCGAGCGAAGTCGTTCGTGGGGGGAAGCTTGAGAAAGAGCAGCGGAAACACTGTCGTCCGCGTGGCGTCCGCCGTCACGACAACGTAGCCACACGGCGCAGGTCCGACGGCGGTTCTCTGGAAACCCCAGAAAGTTTGCACGGCGAGACGAGGCCGCCGCCATTGGTGGAGACCGAAGCCCTCGTGCACGTCGGACAGTCATCCGTTGGATAGTCATCGAATGACGCCCTCGATGCAAGGGAGGCAATCCTTAAATCTCCGCGGCCCAGGATTGAGCGGATTGTTGACCTGCCTCGCTGTGCACACCAACGATTCGCACGGGAGAGTTGTTGAAGTGCTCAGCTCGCATCGAGCGTTAGCCGGCGATCGCTCGTGTCTATTTGACGGGGCTCATCGCTGGTACATCAGGAGCTGGCAATGAGAAGCTCGTTGACATTTACGTTGGCGTTGCTGCTTGCGGTGGCGGGCGCGTCGAGGCTTAAAGCGCAGGAGATTCAAGGAAAGACACGGCAGCAGGTCATAGAGGAGACCAGACAGGCGTGGGTAGACGGATGGCTTCCCTATAACCGACACGACTATCCGTTTAGCGCAGCAACGATTGAACGAAATAAGGAGCGGTATCAGAGGCTTCACCCTGGTGTCAGAGCGAAAAGCCCTTGGCTTGGCCATGGATGAGCAAAGCGATCCAAGCGCGGCAACATTGTGGTCCGAGGTCGGCCTGCCTCTGCGAGATACGGGGGGGCGCACCGATCATCTCTGGTTTAGAGAGCACGGATAGCGACTCAGCGCCGCAAACGGGCCTATCGCTGCCTTACCAGGGAGCATGGATGCGAATGTGCGCGTCGTCGGTCGTCAAGCCCGCCCCTCTGGGGTATATCCGATTTAACGGGTGGCGGGTGCACCGACGTGCGCCCACGTCGGCTCTGGGTATCCCGCGTTTTGTTGATCTCGCGCAACTCGTGGCACGTGCGACACACTTATTCTGGTGTGCGGACTCGTCGGCAAAAGAGAACACGGGGCGCGACAACTCGGAAACGGTGAACGGCGAGCGCACCAAAGTGCGCCAGGGTTCAGCAAATTGGCGATCAGGAAAACCAATGTTCAAACGAATAATGGTCGGGATCGATGGAAGCCAGGCCGCCATCGGGGCACTCGCCGAGGCAATCCGCCTTGGGGAGAGCGAAAGCGCTACTGTTCGTGCTGTCAGTGTCGTCGAACCCGAGGCCGACACGATCACCCCGTTCTCCGGCTTCGGTCACCCAGTGCCGGTTGCTCGATCACTTCGGGACGCGGCGCAGGCTGGGCTCGCGCGAGCATGTGATCTTTTCGTCCTAACCGGCGTTACTGGTGAAACCTCGCTGATCGATGCAGGCGACAGCGATGTTGCCTCAGTGCTGCTTCGCGAGTCACGTGCGTGGGGGGCTGACCTCGTCGTTCTGGGTACTCACGGCCGCCGCGGAATCGAACGCCTCCTGCTCGGCAGTACCGCCGAAACGTTCCTCCGGAGGTCGGTTGTCCCTGTATTGGTCATTCCATCTCCGGAGGGCGTAGAGCAAGACGAGCAACGACAGCTGAAGTCTCAATGACATCCTGACCTTCCGCGCAGTGCAAAGTCGGCATCGCGGCACCCCCGCGGAACACCTCGGCATGTCGAAGGACCGTTTTGTGAAGAAGACCGTGTCGTCAGGCGAGCAGATCGAGTCGTTCGACGGCACGTGTACGCTGACCAAATGTCGATCGCAAGTGGCAAAGTAGATCACGGAGCATCAGCCATGACGGAGATCAATTCAGAAAATTTTCGCGTTCGCGAGGCCGACGAGGTCGATCTTGACAAGTGGCCGACGCGCGTCAAGCCCGCCTATAAATCGAAGGATGAATATCGCGCGATGCTGGGAGACCACACAGGAAGGCTTGTCAAACTTCAAGACTTGCTCTACGCGGACAAGCGTTATGCGGTGCTATTCATCTTTCAGGCGATGGACGCTGCAGGAAAGGATGGGGCGATCAAACACGTCATGTCGGGCGTCAACCCTCAGGGTTGCCAGGTGTTCAGCTTCAAACATCCAAGCACGGAGGAACTCCAGCACGATTTCCTTTGGCGCACCACTCGCGACCTCCCCGAGCGCGGCCGTATCGGTATCTTCAACCGGTCGTACTACGAGGAGGTTCTGATCCTGCGGGTGCATCCTGAAATTCTGCAAGGCGAAAGACTATCGACCGGCTGCGGCCGGGGCGAGGCGCTCTGGATGGGCAGGTACCGGTCCATCAAGGATCTCGAAGATCATCTGTATCGGAATGACAAGCGTATCGTGAAATTCTTCCTGCACCTCTCGAAGGAGGAACAGCGCAGGCGCTTCCTCGCTCGCATTGACGAGCCGAACAAGAACTGGAAATTCAGCACGGCGGACATTGAGGAGAGGAAGTTCTGGGGGCAGTACATGGATGCGTATGAAAGGTGCATGAGTGCGACGAGCACGGACTCCGCCCCATGGTACATCGTGCCCGCGGATGACAAGGAGGACGCGCGGCTTATCGTGTCGCAAATCATTCTCGATACGCTGGACACCTTGAAATTGCAGTACCCGGCGACGACTGAGGCGCGACGTAAGGAGCTGTTGGAGATTCGCGAACAGCTCGCTCAAGAGAATGACACTTCACGAGATCTGTCAGTTCGGACTGCCTGACTGTCGCTTAGGAACATGACTAGCCTAATCGAACGAAGGCGATACTCGGGAGCGTCGCCATCCAAGGAACACACCTGAAGATAAGTCTCCTCCGTTTGACGCATGAGACGCCGGACTCGCGCCACGCGATGCTTTAGCGAACTTACGGTCAACAAGCCTCGGCTTTCCTATCTGGGACATTGACTTTCGATGGCAACCGCCGCTCATAGTCACACCGGGTTTGGACAAGTACCACCAGCGCTTCAGACCACCGATCATTCGATGGGTCTCGGTTCGGCGGAGGTGCAGCGTCGCCTTCAGCAGTTCGGCGCTAACGCTATCGAGGATGCTCGCACGCCACTATGGCAGCAGTTCCTCGGCAAGCTCTGGGGACCCGTGCCCTGGATGCTCGAAGCGGTGATCGCGCTTCAGATTCTGCTCCGGCGCGACCAGGAGGCGTTTGTCATTTTATTTCTGCTCGCGTTCAACGCGATTGTCACCTTCTTGCAGGAGCGTCGCGCGCAGAATGCTCTGACCCTGTTGCGCCACCAACTGCAGGTCAGCGCGCGCGTGCTGCGCGACGCAGGGTGGAGGCGCTTGGCGGCCGCGCAGCTGGTGCCCGGCGACGTAGTACACGTGCGAGCAGGTGATCTTGTTCCGGCCGATCTCGTGCTATTCGACGGAGCAGTCGTACTCGACCAATCGGCGCTGACCGGAGAATCCCTCGCCGTCGATGCAGGCCCCGGGCAACCTGCGTACGCCGGTTCCGTTGTGCGCCAGGGCGAAGCCAGCGGCGAGGTCACCGCCACCGGATCACGCACCTACTTCGGACGGACCGCGGAGCTGGTCCGCACGTCCAGCGCGCCCAGCCATATGCAGCGAACGATTTTTTCGATCGTCAAGCGTTTGGTCGGGTTCGATCTTGTGCTTATCGCGTTCGTCGTCTTCTATGCCGCGACGCATGATCTCCCGATGGCCGATACCGTGGTGTACACGTTGTTGCTACTTGTCGCATCGGTTCCTGTTGCGTTGCCGGCGACTTATACGCTAGCCACGGCCGTCGCCAGTACTCGCTTGGCGAAACAAGGTGTGCTGGTTACCCGGCTTCCCGCGGTAGAGGAAGCGGCAGCGATGGACACCTTGCTCTCGGACAAGACTGGCACGCTGACACAGAACGTCCTGTCGGTCACAGAGGTGAAAGCGCTGGCCGCCGTCGACGACGCCGAAGTCTTACGCGCTGCGGCGCTGGCGAGCGATGAGGCCTCTCAGGATCCGTTGGACCTGGCAATTCTCGCCGCTTACAAAGCTGGTGAGCCGACCGAGCCCCTGCCCAAACGCATCAGCTTTCGGCCGTTCGATCCGGCGACGCGCTCAAGCGAAGGAGTCTATGCAGTTGACGGCGACGAGTGGCGCGTGTTGAAGGGCGCGGCTAGCGCGGTATTCGCCCAATGCGGAACCGACGCAGCCCAACGCGAAACCGCGCAGGCAGCACAGCAGGTGCTTGCAGAGGGCGGTGCGCGCGTGCTGGCGATCGCGGCCGGCCCGGCAGGGGCCATTCGGCTTCTCGGTTTGCTCAGTCTGGCCGATCCGCCACGGGTCGACGCAGCAAGACTGATTGCGAAACTCGGCCAACTCGGTGTGCGCGTGATTATGGCAACCGGCGACGCCCTGGAGACGGCACGAGCCATCGGAAAGCAACTCGGTGTCGGGACGCGCGTCTGTGTGGCCTGTAGCGGCGACCTAAGTCAACCAGAGCACTGCGATATCTTCGCCCGAGTACTGCCCCAAGACAAGCATGCAATCGTACGGGCTTTGCAACAGGCTGAACATGTCACGGGCATGACGGGCGATGGTGTCAATGACGCGCCGGCGCTTCGGCAGGCCGAACTTGGTATAGCCGTCGCCAGCGCGACGGACGTAGCGAAGGCTGCAGCCGGCATAGTCCTGACGGATCCAGGTTTATCTGGCATCCTTACCGTTATCACCATGGGGCGCGATGTGCACCGTCGCATGCTGACTTACATTCTTAACAAAATCGTGAAGACGCTTGAGATTGTCGTGTTTCTCACGCTCGGTCTTTGGCTGACCGGCGGCTTCGTGATCTCGGCGCGTTTGATCGTGCTGCTGCTGTTTGCCAACGACTTTGTGACGATGAGCATCGCGGTTGACCGGGTGCGGCCGGCGAGCCACCCTCAGCGCTGGCAAGTCGGACAGCTCGTCGGAGCTGCTGCTCTGCTCGCTGCGGTCTCGCTTGTTTTCTCGCTATCGTTGTACGGCCTCGCACGCACCCAGTTAGGTCTGACCTCGACGCAGATGCAAACTGCGGTGTTCCTGATGCTGGTATTCACGACCCAGGCCAACGTTTATGTACTGCGCAACGATGGCCGGTTATGGACATTGGCCCCGGGATTTGCCATGGCATCTGCCAGCGTTGCAGACGTGATGCTCATTAGTGTAATGGCCGTGACTGGGACGCTGATGACGCCGATTCCGATCGAACTGGTCATCGTCATGGTCGGCGTCGTTGCGCTCTTCGCGCTTGTTCTCGACCAAGTCAAGCGGATCGTGTTTCAACGCTTCTCGCTCACTTGATCAATGACTGTAAGCGCAGGTCTTGCGTTCAGACATTGCGTGCTGCTCCGAGGGTAACGGAGTTCGGCCTAAGGGGACTAGTATGGCCGCTCGCTAAGGCCGCACAAGGGTGAGGGTGCCTCTGTCGCGACCGGGTAATAACAAATGATTCAAATTGGGGTGATCGTCAGGAAACCGACACGCCGAGGAGACGTCCGACACCAAATGTAAAAGCCGCCGCTGCAAGACCAATGACGATCTGACGAACTGCGGAGAAACCTGCGCTTCTTCCGTTGAATAGCGACGTAAAGACCCCGATCGCTGCAAGCGCAAGGACGCTCAACCCGATGCATTGCACAATCGCGAATTGACCAGAAGACCATAGGAATGGCATCGCAGGAAAGACCGCCCCGACGGCGAAAAGACAAAATGACACTCCTGCCGCGGACCATGGATTCCCGCCTAGCTCGGCTGGATCGAGGCCAAGCTCTTCGCGCGTGAGGGCATCGAGCGCTTTGTCCTTATCTCTCATGATTTGTGACGCGACGCGACTTGCTTCTTCGCTGTCGAGCCCCTTCGCCCGATAGATCAAGCGAAGCTCATGCTCTTCTGCTTCAGGCGTGTGCTCCAATTCGTCGGCTTCTTTTTGGATCTGTGTCTTCGCCAGCTCCCGGGCATTGGTGACCGATAGCCATTCACCCAGCGCCATGGAGCAGGCGCCGGCAATGATACCGGCAAGTGCCGTCAGGAGAATCGCCTTGTTTTGGGTACCTGCGCCCGCAACACCCATAATCAGGCAGAAGTTCGACACCAACCCATCGTTGGCACCGAGCACAGCAGCGCGAAGATCGTTGCCAGAGGATACGCCCCTGTGCCACGACTCGGCATTGGCGATTTCGGCGCCTTTTGTCGCGGCAGGCTTGCCATCGTTCGCCATTGCCTGAACGACGCTGGCGTGGTGGTGCTCGTCTGCTGACATCTTAGCCGTGTCAGGATTGCCGGCATATTTGTTCCGATCTGCGAATTCAGCGGCAGCGAGCGACGGGAGGACAAAGCGTGGGCCGAACGCGCGGACCAGCGCCTTCATCAGTCCCGTCTTAATGCTTGGGCCTGTGCGAACACGTTGATGGTTAGCTCGAAGCTTATCTGCCCACACTTGAGCGTGCTGCCGCTCCGATGAGGCCAATTCCGCGAATGTCCGCTTTCGGTCCGCCTCCTTTTCGACGCGGGCGAGAGTCTCGTAGATCGCTGCGCTGTGCAACTCATCAGCTAAGTTTGCGCGATAGCGTCGTAGTTCGTTTTTCGATGCCATAGAGGCTATGCCATGGGATAGACGTAAGACTTTAACCCGGAAGTGCTTCAATGCGCCGGCAAGACCCTTGGTGCGCCTATAACCAAGAATGGCAATGGTTCGTATTTGCGGACGTCCTTGTCGAGAAAGATGCGATCCACGCATCGATTCCGGCTAGACGCTATGGGTTTCTTAAGAGACGGATTCAAAAAGGCTGCTCCGTCCGTCTGAGGATGTTCCAGCAGACAAGGGAGCAACCGAGTTTGAGAAATGCTTCGTGAATGTCGGCGCGACGTTCGAAGCGAATACGAAGACGACGGAAGTTGTGAAGCCACGCATGAGTACGTTCGACAACCCAGCGGAATTTGCCCAGACCACTGCCGTGCTCTGTCCGGCGCTTGGCAATCACCGGCTTGATGCCGCGCTTGCGAAGCTTCTGGCGATGCGTCTCGGAGTCATAGCCACGGTCTGCGTAGATGACTTTGGGCTTCTGAAGAGGTCGGCCACGTACGCCGCGCATCGGTGGAATGGCGTCAACGAGTGGCAGCAATTGAGTGGCGTCATTGCGATTCGCGCCTGTCACGATCGCGCTGACAGGAACCCCGTTAGCGTCTACCAGGATGTGGTGCTTGGAACCTGGTCGCGCGCGATCCGTGGGGTTCGGACCAGTTTTTCGCCCGCCCCAACGGCTCGCACAGAAGAAGAGTCGACGGCTGCTCGCGAGAAGTCCAGTTCGCCTGCCTCGCGCAACTTCGCCAGCAGTAGCTCGTGCAATCGCTTCCAAACACCCGCCTTCTGCCAGTCGCGCAACCGTCTCCAGCAGGTTGAGCCCGAGCCAAAACCCAATTTTGTCGACACGTCGCGCCAGCGGATACCGGTCTTGAGCACGAACAGGATGCCGTTCAGCGCAGCTCTGTTCGCGACTGGTAACCGGCCTGGATACTTCTTGCGCCGTGGTTTCGGCGTCGGCAGCAATGGCTCGATCCGTGCCCATAGTTCGTCATCAACAATCGGCGCACCCATCCTTGGTTCCCGTTGTTCAGATGGCCAAGGTTAACAGCTTGCCGAGAAGGTTAACAGCCCCACCGGAGTCTTTTTGATTCCGTCTCTAAGAATCGCCGACTACAATCACGGCACTGGTTGCTCGAGAAGCCCCCCTCTCGGTGGCGAAGCTCTCACATACAAGGTCCGTCTTGAAGCGAGATCTCGTCCGCATCGTTCGTGCGCATACAAAGCCGCAGCGCTAGCAGCGATGCTGATGCAACTTACTGAACTCGCCACTATTCAATGTTTTGGGATTCCGGAGAGGATCTTTGAGCCGCCCCGATTTAGGCTGGCGGTTGCTGCGGCGATGGTCGCATTCGTTGGCGCGTCGCGGCTTGTCAGCTATCTCGCGTACACGAGTATCAACTGTATCGTCAACGTCGATGCCCGAAACGATTCACCTGACAGCCGAGGCGCGGTAATGCGATTCTTGAGCCAAATGCATCGTGACTTTACAGGCTCAGCGCCGGCGGCTCCAATTGACCCTGACGCCAGATCCTAACCAATTGGTCCTTTCCGATCGAGCTTATGCAGCGCAACCAGCTATCCAACGCTACCGACACCGTCACTCGAATTGCAGCGGGCGATGACCGTACGACGTACGATTACACTTCAATCTTCCTCCACTGGTTAACAGTCGGTTTGGTCCTCGCGCAATTTGGGCTGGCGCAGATCTGGGAATATCGTTCCGCGGCCAACCCGGCATCTCATGATCGTGGCGCACATGTCGCTGGGCATTCTCTTGTCGGCGGTGATTGTGCTGCGGATCGTTTGGCGTCTATCGCCAGGACACGAGACGCCGCCCGCCACAGCCGGTTGGACAGAGCGTGCGGCCCAGGCGATTCACTATCTGCTCTATGGTCTGTTGGTTTCAGAGGCGGTGCTTGGTTTTGTTCTCCGTTGGTCGGGAAACGAGTCCATAAGCTTCTTCGGACTGCTGCTCCCACCACCGTTTGCACCTTTCAGTAAGTCAGTTCATCACGACATCGGGGAGGCACACGAATTCATCGCATGGACGATCATTGTGATGTCCGCCTTCCACGCGGCCGCCCGCTTTGTTTCATCACTTCATCGTGCGAGATTCTGTGCTGATCCGTATGCTGCCGCACCTGAAGAAACGGTGAGAACGGTGACGGCCACTGTGCACACGCCTGCTAAGCAACGCAACGGCCATAAACCCCGCAGTATTCAGAGTCCCGCAATCACGTTTCTCAGCTTTTCGCGCAGTTCTTCCGCGATAGACGCTAGCGCCGAATTATTAGTGGCTTGCATCGACGCAACCGGGTCAACGGCCGCAACTTCAACGTCACCGCCCGCCGGCTCGTGGATTACGACGTTGCAGGGCAGCATGGCGCCGATCTTGTCTTCCGCTTGCAACGCCCGATAGGCAAAGGTGGGATTGCAGGCACCCAGAATTCGGTAGCGCCGAAAAGCGATGTCGATCTTCGCCTTTAGAGTGCCTTGGACATCGATATCCGTGAGAACGCCGAATCCCTGACTCGTCAACGCGTCGATTACACGACGGACCGCGTCGTCGAATGAAATCGCAAGAGTTTTTGCAAAGTAGTAGGCCATTTTGGGCTTCTCAAAAATGTATGAGATTGCGTAGTCCATGCCACGTTGTCGATCCCAGGCTTAATCGTTTGGGCATATAGCGCCGCCGCCGTCCCGTGGGCCGATACTTCATCCCGTGCAGGACCCGCTCCGTTTTGAGAAGTCGCATGTCATCGTTTGAAGGAGAATGTAGCCTGATGTCGTCCTTTTGTTTGTCGCGAGAAGCGCGGTGCGGAAATTTGCTTCGCGTAGCCTGCTTTTCTGGCCTATTGTCATTGTTTGCGGCGCCGGCGCCGGTTTCCTCGGCAGATCTCCCTCCAGTTATCAAGACGCTGCAGGCGCAAGGTATGAGCCTCCTGGGCCCCCTACCCGCGCCCCCCGGCATGACCGGCTGGGCAGGGCGGGCAGGCGTTCAACCACTTGCACTATATGTGACGAAGGACGGGCAGGACGCTATCGCTGGAACCTTCATCGACAGAAACGGCAACGATTTGACTCACGACGTGCTCAAGGCGTCCGCTGAACCGTCTATCTCGAAAGAACTCTGGGCCCAGTTGGAGCATGCCACCTGGGTCGTTGACGGAAAGCCGACTGCGCCAAAGGTCGTGTATGTTTTCACCGATCCCAATTGCCCGTATTGTTCGAGGTTCTGGGTCGAGGCGCGCCCTTGGGTGGATGCCGGACGGATGCAAATCCGGCACGTGCTTGTCGGCATACTTACGCCTAGCAGTCCTGGAAAGGCTGCCGCACTGCTCACGAGTCGTGATCCGTCATCGGCCTTGCACGACTATGAAGCGCGGCAGACGAAGACGGTTGACGCTCAGATGGCGGCCGGCCACGCTCGGGCTCTTGAGGACAAGACGCTGCCGCCACTCGACCCGATCCCCGTCGACATCGCAAAAAAGCTAGCGGCAAACGCGGAGCTGATGCATGCCTTTACGATGCAAGCGACGCCGGGTTTTGTCTGGCGCGACAATGCGGGAGCTGTTCAGGCGCGCACTGGCTTGCCACCGGATCAACTCGAAAGCGTGCTCGGGCCGAAGCCTCGCTGAGCGATCGACCCAACAATGCTGTTAGCCGCGCAGGACACGTGACGGTGCCTATCGTGGGGCTTCCGACCGGTCGTTAGGCACGGCGTGCTCATTTCGGGAACAGGTGCTTGAGCGCGTCGGATAGCGTCGCTTGTGAAAAGGGGCCTAGGTGCTCAGCGACGAGACGCCCTGATCGGTCGTAAAACAGTGTGGTCGGGTAACCTCTCACGGAGAGTCGTGTAGCAAGGTTACCGCGTGGATCGTGAAGCGAATGGTCCAAGCGAATGTCACGCGCTTCGAGATAAGGCCTTACGCCTGACGTGTCGATGTCTTCGTTCAGAAAGATGAAGTTCACGCCGGGCATCTCTCGCTGCATCTGTGCAAAGACCGGAAGCTCGGCTTGACACGGCGGGCACCAGGTCGCCCAGACGTTAATCACTGTCGGTTTTCCGGAAATCTGGATGATCTCGGTCGTATCAGTCGTGGTGGGCAGGGTCGCTCGAGGTAGATCAGGTTGCACCATTTGAGACGCGAGAACTTGTCCAGAACCGTAGACGACCGTGCCGGCAAGGAGTGCGACAATTACTGGAAGGCGGCGAGCATCCTTTCTTGTTAAACGCCAGGCTAAGATAAGGAATGATCCAAGCAATCCGGCCGGAGCGTCGAATCCGAGGTCTTGTACATCCAGGACTTGCAAAAGGTCGCCGTAGTCGGAAACATAGCGTGCAACGAATGCCAATCGAGCGACAAGCAATCCGACACAAATCACAATCGCGACGTCTGCCTCGGCGGTAGCGCGCCCGGGGCCGAGCACACCGGCAACCGACAGAGCTGCAAACACTGCCAACAAGAAAATCAACGGAGGCAGCGGTATAACAAGATGTCCAATCTGCATGATGGGTTTGCCGGCACCAAAAATTCAATGTGTTGCTGGGGCTCTGGGTCAGGCCGCCATTGCGACCTTCGCGACCATGCCTATCGCAATGAGTCCGGCGACCACCGCAAATGCCTGTTGCAGTCGTTGACCGCTCAAGCGATTCCCGATAAGCCTGCCGCCTAGCATGCCGATCATCGCGCCTGCGGCAAAAGGCACACCGACCTGCCAGTTCATCCGCCCGATGAGCGCTGTTGAGATGACGCCGGAAGCCGACACCAGCGTGATGACCGCGAGCGATGTCGCCATGATTGCTTGAACGGGAGCATTGGTTGCCTTCTGAAGCGCTGGCACGATGACGAATCCGCCACCTACGCCAAGCAGGCCAGACAAAAAACCGGCACCGATGCCAGCAAGGGCGATTGCTCTCGTACAGGCGGCAGTCCACACGAACCGGCCGGTGCCACCGTGCAACTGGCAGGGCTGGACAGGTTGGTCGCCCTGCACGGGCTGGGGTGTGCCGGTGGTGCCCTGCCTAAACATCCGCAGCGCCACATATGCTAGGACCGCTGCGAAGATGAGCGCAAGCGGCCCGTTCGGGAGGCGATGCGCGAGCCACAAACCCACGGGAGAAAATACTGTTCCCACCGCTGCCATCAACATAGCGGCCCGGTAGCGCACCAATCGAGCGCGCAGTCCCATGACTGCGCCTAATGCGGCCGATACCCCGACCGCCAGCAGCCCGACGGGCGCGGCTTCTGCAACGCCCAAATGAAGCCCGAACAGGAGCAGTGGAACGGCGAGGATGGCGCCGCCGGCACCGGTAAGCGCGAGAATGAGGCCGACTATCCCACCTAGTAAGGCGCTATTGACTAAAACGTGATCCACAGACTGACCTTTGTGAAAATGGTTAATCAACTGCTGGGATGTAGACGAGTGGGCTATTCATGCCCGTTGCATGGTCGCTTTTGCCCGCTCCACGAGTTCGAAGACGACCATGCCAGCGATCATTGCCGCCACGAAACCGACAGCTTTCGGATATCCCGCGCCGAGCGCGACCAATGCCGGGCCTGGGCAAAATCCGGCTAAGCCCCAGCCGATACCGAAAACAGCGCTGCCGAAGATTAGTCTCGACGTGATGGCCGTGCCGGCCGGAAGTTGCATAGGCGCTCCAAGGAGCGAACTGTTTCGGCGCTTCGCGACAAAAAATGCCAGAGAGCCGACCGCGATGGCTCCGGCCATCACAAAGGCAAGCGATGGATCCCAGCGGCCCGCGAGATCGAGGAAACCCAGCACCTTGGCGGGATTCGCCATGCCGGAGACCATCAACCCGATACCGAAAAGCAAGCCAGCGAGTAGGGCCGCGAGGCGTGTCATGAGGGCAGTCATATCAGCCTCCAATCAGGTGACGTTGCACGAAAACAGTCAAGATTCCGGCCAACATGAAGGTAGCGGTTGCGGCCAGCGAGCGCACCGACCCACGCGACAGGCCGCAGACGCCGTGACCGCTGGTACAGCCGCTGGCATAGCGGGTGCCAATACCCACGAGAAACCCAGCAGCGAGGATAGCTCCCCAGCCTGCTTCAATGTCCACGTGAGTAGACCTGCCGAGGACGCTTGCTACGACGGGCGCGCCTATCAGACCGGTGAGGAATGCAATCCGCCAGCCAACGTCATTGCGCGGCCAGCTCAGCAGGCCGCCGATGATGCCGCTTATTCCCGCGATTCGGCCGTTGCAAAGCACGAGCACGGCGGCGGCGATGCCGATCACGAGTCCCCCCGCCAGCGACATGCCGGGTGTGAAATGGATGACGTCAATCAGCATGATGGATCCCCTTACTGCTGCGGGCAGAATTGTTCATAAAGTACCGCCATCACCGCGAGAGCTTGCGGGCTGGCCACCGAATAGAAGATGTTTTTGCCCTCGCGGCGCGTATTCACCAGGCCGCTTTCCCGCAACACGCCCAACTGCTGCGAGAGAGTGGGCTGCCGGATGCCGAGCAGTTGCTCCACTTCGCCGACGGAAAGCTCTCCTTGGGAAAGCTGGCACATCAGGAGCAGGCGGTCCGGGTTGGCGAGAACCTTCAGCAGGGCGCATGCATTTTCGGCGCCGGCCTGCATCGTGGCCAGATCGAGCGTCGGATTGGGATTGGAGTGTTTCATAAAATGTTCACGATCTATCTGAATATAGTATATTGCAAAACATAATGTTTGTGAATAGAATGGGCGCATCCAAGGAGCAACACATGAAGCCCATCATTCACCCGTTTTTCGACTCAGCGACCTGGACCGTGACATACGTGGTTTACGAGGAAGGTGATTCAGCGTGCGCCATCATTGACTCAGTGCTGGATTACGACCCGAAATCGGGCCGCACGTCTACGGCCAGTGCCGACAACGTGATTGCTTTCGTGCGCGAGCGCGGGCTGCGTGTCGAGTGGATTCTGGAGACCCATGCGCACGCCGACCATCTCTCTGCCGCCACGTATCTCAAGCGAGAAGTCGGTGGCCACATCGCGATCGGCAAGAACATCTGCCGGGTGCAAGGGGTGTTCAAGAAGCTCTTCAACCTGGAGCCCGAGTTTCGCCTCGATGGGTCGCAGTTCGACCATCTTTTCGCCGATGGCGAAACGTTTGCCATCGGCGGCTTGACAGGAAAGGCGATGCATGTGCCGGGTCACACGCCAGCTGACATGGCCTACCGGATCGGCGACGCCGTATTCGTCGGCGATACGCTCTTCATGCCGGACGTGGGCACCGCTCGTTGTGACTTTCCAGGCGGCGATGCGCACGAGCTCTATCGTTCCATACGCAAACTGCTGGACCTGCCGTTGCACACACGGCTCTTCATGTGCCATGACTATCCGCCCGAGGGACGCGAACCCACATGGGAAACGACAGTGGGTGCGCAGCGCGATGGCAACATCCATGTGCATGAGGGTGTGAGCGAGGAGCAGTTCGTGGCGATGCGGCAGGCACGCGATGCGACCTTGGCGATGCCCATGCTGATATTGCCGGCGGTACAGGTCAACGTCCGGGCGGGCGACCTTCCTCCGCCGGAAGAAAACGGAATCCGTTACCTCAAGATCCCGCTCAATGCTGTTTGATGCAGTGCTTGCCTGGCGTGGCGTCGAGAACGCCAGGCCGGCGCGTGGTTCAACGCTTTCAGGAAGTACCTCATGATTGTGCGCCCCCTCGCCACCGATCTTTCCGTTTCTCCTCAAATCAGTACTACTGATGTCTCAACTTTACAGGAACTCGGCTTTCGGTCGATTGTGTGCCACCGACCGGACGGGGAGGCGCCGAACCAGCCTTCGTTCAGAGAGATCGCTCACGCAGCGAACCTGGCCGGAATTCAGGCGATCTATCAACCGGTTGTACCGGGACAGGGTTTGATCGAAGAGGCCGTTGTGTTCGCAGCGCTTTGTGCCGAATTGCCCAAGCCGATCCTCGCCTATTGTCGCACCGGAACGCGGTCCACGACCCTGTGGGCGATGTCGCGGGCGGGCAATGTTACTTCGGCTATGGCGCGCGAGCGCACACAGCGAGCTGAATCCGATTCGGCAACCGTGGTGCCGGGAAACAAAGACGTACAGGCGGCGTTGGTGGAAGTTGTCGAGGCGGAACACACTGTAGTGATCGTCGGCGGGGGTGCGGCCGGAATCGCGGTGGCGTCAAGTTTGCGCGCCCGCGATCCCAAAATGGATGTCGCCATCATCGATCCTGCTGACACACACTATTATCAGCCAGGGTGGACGCTGGTGGGCGCCGGGATATTCGACGCCGCCGATACCGCGCGCACGATGGCCTCATGCGTACCTCCAGGCATTCATTGGATCAAAGCCGCCGTGCTAGCGTTCGAGCCCGACACTCACGCGGTGGTAATCGAGGGAGGGCGGAAGGTACGCTATCAGCGACTTGTCGTCTGCCCGGGGATCAAGGTCAACTGGCATGGCGTCGAAGGGCTCGTCGAAACACTGGGCCGCAACGGCGTGACCTCGAATTATCGTTTTGACCTCGCACCGTACACGGCGGATCTGGTCAAGCGAATGCGTGGCGGCACGGCGCTCTTTACTCAGCCGCCCATGCCCATCAAGTGTGCCGGCGCACCGCAAAAGGCGATGTATCTTTCGTGCGATACGTGGCGACGTAACGGTGTGCTGCAGAGCACGCAGGTGCAGTTCTTCAACGCAGGAGCCGCGCTATTTGGTGTGCCAGACTATGTGCCTGCGCTAATGGAGTATGTCGAGTCATACGGCATCGACTTGCGCTTCGGCCATACGTTGAGGAGCATCGATGGATCTCGCGGTCGCGCAACCTTCGAGCGCGTGCTAGCGGATGGCAGCACGGACCGGGTCGAGTCGGATTTCGACATGATCCATGTGGTGCCCCCACAGACGGCGCCGGACTTCGTGCGCTCGAGTCCACTCGCGGACGCGGCCGGCTGGATCGATGTCGATCGCGGCACCCTGTGTCACACGAAGTATGAGGATATCTACGCGTTAGGCGACGCGATCAACGCCCCGAACGCAAAGACGGCGGCCGCCGCCCGCAAGCAGGCACCTGTCGTCGCACACAATGTTTTGGCAAGCCTGGGTCGCGTCGCTAGGATCGCACTGTACGACGGCTATGGATCATGTCCGCTAACGGTAGAGCACGGTAAGGTCGTGCTCGCGGAGTTTGTCTATGGTGGAAAGCTTGCACCGAGCTTTCCGGCCTGGCTGATCGACAGCACGCGGCCGTCGCGTCTAGCATGGTTCCTCAAGGAACGAGTTCTGCCGCCGCTTTACTGGAACGGCATGCTCAAGGGACGCGAGTGGATGGCGCGTCCTGCTCAGGTTGAGTGAACTTGAGCGCCGAATGCAATCGCGCCTGGTAAGGGCGGATTAAGCATTGGATTGTCGCTCGTGAAGGGCTTTGTGGAACAGCATGGCGGTACAGTGGTTGGCGATGGTGCGGTCATTCGGCGCGGATGTCCGATCAATTACCACAAACTGCCAAATCGCGACAACGCTGGTTCTTTATTGCAGAGCGTCACCGGGACCCAGTTCCGGGTCCCCGTCTTTTGAAGTGACGCCACGTGCGTGCTGCTTTGACTGATGGAGCGGTTCTAATCGGCACGGTAACCTTGCGGTCGCCCGGTTGCCGATCAAACCGGCCAGGGTTGTGTCATTTACCTGTCGGCGCGACGTCAGCCGATCTGTCGTCGGTGCGCGGCGCTATTCGCCATACAGCGTTGCCGACGTCGTCAGCCACAAGCAAGGCACCATGCGCGTCCAGTGCGACACCAACGGGTCGACCCACGGCGTAGCCGTCTGTCGTCAGGAAGCCGCTCAGGAAATCCTCAGGTACGCCAGCAGGTTTTCCATCGAAAAATGGCACAAACACCACCTTGTAGCCGGTACGTGGTTTACGGTTCCATGACCCATGCTGGCCGACAAATGCGCCTCCACGATAATGAGGCGGAAACAGCGTTCGGTCGTAAAAGACCAGACCGAGCGAAGCCGTATGATTGCCGAGCGCATAGTCCGGCGCGATGGCTTTTGCAACCAGATCGGGGCGTTGCGGTTTGACGCGGGTGTCGATGTGCTGTCCGTAGTAGCTGTAGGGAAACCCATAAAAAGCGCCATCTTTCACGGCGGTCATGTAGTCGGGGACAAGATTGTTGCCGAGATCGTCGCGCTCATTGACTGCCGTCCACAACGCGCCACTGTCCGGTTGCCAGGCAAGTCCGTTGGCGTTGCGCAATCCAGTCGCATAGGGCCGCACATGGCCCGTGTCGATGTCGAACACGAGGATACGCGCTCGACCTTCTTCGGCGTCGACTCCATTTTCCCCCGCGTTGCTGTTCGATCCCACCGTGATGTACAGATGCTTGCCGGAGCGATCCGCCAGGATGTTCTTGGTCCAGTGATGGTTGATCGGCCCTGCCGGCAAGTCGGCAACCTTGACCCCGGGGCTTGTTATCTGGGTGCTGCCCGTCACATAGTTGAAACGCAGCAGAGCGTCCGTATCGGCAACATAGAGTTGATTGCCGATGAGCGCCATCCCGAACGGCGAGTGGAGGCCACCCAGAAACACGGTCTGAGTCCTCGCGACGCCGCTGCCATCCACATCGCGCAACAGCACAATGCGATCGGGGCTCGGCACACCGGCGCCGGCGCGCTTCATGACCTGCTTTCTGACCCAGCCGAATAGGCCGCTGCCCTTATCGTGTTCTTTTGGCGCGTCGCTTTCCGCGACCAGCACGTCACCATTGGGCAGCGTGTAAAGCCAGCGCGGGTGGGCGAGGCCACCGGCAAACTCCGTGACGCGAAAGCCTGCGGGAGCAGTGGGCGTGAAATCGTCGGGGCGCGCCTGAACAGGCGCGATGTTGACCATCGGAATCAAGGACGATTCCGGTGCCGGCATGACGGGCGACGAGCCGAAGCCGGTGTTGCTTGAAGCTGATGGCCCAATCGCACAAGAGGCCAGCGGCAAAACCAGTGAAATAGCCAGACGGTTTAGCAGGCGCATGTAGGTTCCGAGTGAACAGCGTTAATCGACGGTGTACGGGACGAACAGCAATAAACCGGCCATGACGTTGCCTGTTAAATGCGCAAACTATTCGGTGATTCAAGTGGAAAACCTCGGGCTCCCGGCTTCGGTCGTGCTGACCCCCATTGACGGTCGTGCGGGAACAGCAGCGGAGTCGAGCATCCGAAACGCTCCTCCCTCGGCGTCAGCTTTCCTTAAGATAAAGTCGCTAGCATCTATCGGATTTGCGTAGTGCTTTTTTCAGGCCAGCAACTCAAGATTCGCAGGCCGCGCATCCCCATCAATTCATCAAGTCGTGACAACTTGAGGAGCAAGAATGGCGAAGGTCTACAAAATGCAGCGTCCGGCATATGACGCGGTCGCACGCACACTGCACTGGCTAACCGTCCTGTTGGTCGCAATGCAATTTGTGATCGGCTGGACGATGCCGGACGTTCACAAAGACACGCAGCCGGTTGATCTGATCGCGTGGCATCTTGGGGTGGGCGCGACGCTCGTCGCCGTCATTGCAATCCGGGTGATCTGGCGATTGACGCATTGGCCCACGCCGGATGAACTGCCACCGCTACTCAGCGTCGTTTCGCGCATAACGCATGTTCTCCTCTACGCCGCCCTGGTGCTGGTGCCGCTGCTCGGCTGGATCAACGCGTCCTCACGAGGCTGGACGGTCCGCTTGCCGGGCGTGGTGTCCTATCCGGCGCTGAGCGAACCGGGCTCGGCCTTCGGCCACGCGATGGGGGATGTGCACGGCATCCTCGCATGGGTGCTCTTCGCGTTGATTGGTCTGCATGTCGTCGCAGCGCTGTTCCACCGCTTTGTCCTGAAGGACCATGTGCTGCAAAGGATGCTGCCCCACGCAGGCCCGTCGCGTGATCAGGGTCGAGACCGCTAGGGTCCGCCAGCGCCCAAGGCTCACAAGAAACCGCATCGAATCAAGGCGATCGGGTGGCTACGCGCGGCGGTCCTTGGCGCGAACGACGGCATAATTTCGACGGCAAGTCTGATAATCGGCGTCGCGTCCTCGCATGCCGAACACGGCCATCTGGTGCTGACCGGCCAGGCCGGATTGGCAGCCGGCGCGATGTCGATGGCGACAGGCGCGTACGTATCGGTCTCGTCGCAAGCGGATACAGGAACCGCGGCTTCCTGCCGATGCTTGCTTCGTGGCGGCATGCGGTGCGCCGGCACTTGTGCGACGGGTGTTGTGAATCGCGCAATTTCAGGACGGGCGGTTGAGCTCCCGCTTGTTTGCTGCGCGTCCGGCCTTTCTTCTGATGCCGCAGACTTGGCCCAATGTATTCGTACCTCATGCTTTGCCGAGCCGTTCGCATGAATCAACCGGCGAACCACAGCCATCGTCGCGAAAGCTGGCATCAAAATCGGAAGGACGGACTGTTGAAGCCTCAGAGCGGATGTGGATCGGAATGAAAGACCGCCGTTGCCGAGCACCGCAGCCGCGGATTGCCCGTCTTTAAAGAAAGAGGAATGCCGCGCCTGCGGTGATGGTTGGTGCGAGCGCGGCGCCGAGCAATCTCAGGGGGCTTACCGCGCCTCCAGAGAACCGATGTCCCACTATCGCCAAGCCGGCCGGGTTGGGCGCGTTAGCAATTACGGTCAATCCGCCCCCAGTAACAGCTCCTGCCACGAGCAGATACTTTGCGCTGTCAGACAAACCAGATAATAGTGACCCCAGATAAGTGATGGCGGCATTATCCATCACCGCGGTCAGCCCGGTAGCGCCAAAAAAGAGAGTCAGCGCATCCATAGAACCCACGACAGGCCCCAGCCACCATTGTTGCAGTCCGCCGAGCACAATCAAGCCGCCGAGGAAGAATGCAACCAGGAGGCTTTCACGAAGCATGAGCGGCGATTGATGGTGCTCGTAAGCCTGGGTATATCCAAGGAAAAAGAGAAATGCTCCGATGAAAACGACCGCATGATGTGAATTGACGACGACCAGCGCAAGAAATCCTAGATGGACAAGTGTCACGCCGAGAGGGACGCGCTTCAGTCCCGAAGTCTCATCGTCTTTGCTGACCTGTAGCCTCGGTATGCTTTTCGCGGTTAGCCCAACGAAGACAGTCGCATTAAGAAGCACTGCGGCCGCCGCTTTCCAGCCAAATGTCGCCGCCATGAACGCGGTGTTCCATCCCCACACATTTGCAACCATTAATACTGGCGGGGCCGCATATGCAGTTATAACGCCGCCGATCGAAACATTAACGAAGAGCAACGCAAGGCCAAAATATTTGACGCGCTCCGGCGTCTGAGCAACGAACAACCGGTCACGTAGCAAGAGCGCCGCGAGCGTCATAGCAGCCGGCTCCGTTACGAAGGAACCGAGAAGCGGGATGGCAGACAAGGAGAACCAGACGATCGCCACTTCCGTGCGCACCGGAAGGAAACGAGACAGCCCAATCACCGCATTCGTGACAAGCACCAAAATCGGCCGGCTCGCCGCCATGACCATGATCACAAAGACAAAGAGCGCCTCTGTGAACTCGCGATGCTCTAAGTAGCCGACGGTCGCCTCGGCCCCAACAAGCACCCACATGACAAGACACAGCACAAGCGCCCAAAAGCCAAAGATGACCTCGACCTCTGCAAGAAAATGGAAGAGACCTGAGTGCTTAGGAAAGCGCCGGCCAAGTGTCTCGATTCGCGCCACGGCGAAAGTGTGGATGAGTGCGAGTGCGAAAATGACAGCGGCAGCAATTTCAATGGAATGAGGCATTGGTGGAAAGCGCGTGCGGAAGCGAACCCGCGAGTTCATTGTATTCACATCTTACAACAACCATTCACCGCGGAAAGCGGACGGGCGCCAGTCCATTGAGGCAGTTCGTGACACGAGCGGCGATACCCAAGAGGAGCTATCAACGCGTTGTTACCTCTTTCTCAGGGCTACAACGTCACTGATGCGGCGATCATAGAGGAAGCGGACCCGTGCCAATACGGTATCGGCTAGCATCTGCTATTGACCGCGCCTACAAAGCGCACAACCTCGCCGCTGGCAACCTCAATTGCGATCAACGTGCAAGCAACAGCGAGGTGAGCGGGCGGAACGTGTCGCGTCTCTAAGATCCGCGTAAGTGGCTTTGGCTGGATAGCTCGGGATTGCGAACCCGTCACTCCGGATGCGAAAAGCGGCCCTAGGCATTTATGGCACAATGTGCTTCTTCTGAAGGCTGGTGCTCGCAATGCCTGTTAGCCGATCTCAACTCGCGTGCAGTTTCCCTTAGGTTTACCTTGGTAACGTTGTGGCTTCCCGCGAGCTTTGCGCAACAGAGCAAACAACTCTTCTTCTCAAGGCATTAATCGACAGGCGATCGCAATCGTGTTGTGTCCAAGTTATGAGAACGTCCAGAAAATTCGTGCGCTTGTCCAGCCACACCCTTGATCCGAATGTGCTGGAACGTTGGCGATCGAGCGTGCTCAGCGGCGGCTTTGCCGTTTTGTTCGTAGCACTGATCGCACGCGCATTTTGGGTACAAGGCATTAACGATGCGTTTTACCGCCAACAGGGAGAATTGCGGCAGGTGCGCGACTGGCCAACGCATGCTTCACGCGGTAGGATCCTTGATCGTAACGGATTGGCGCTTGCCATCAGCAGTCCAACTCGTTCGCTCTGCGTGGACGCGTCAGGCACCGACGAGCGCGTTTCGCGACAGCAGATCGACGCGCTCGCTCGGCTTATAGACGTAAGGCCGACTGCGATCGAGCAGATTTACGCAGCACATCGCGGATTCGCCTATCTGAGGCGGGAAGTGCCACCTGATGTCGCCGAACGTGCGCTGCGTCTCGGCCTTCCCGGACTTTTTGCGCAGGATGACTATCGACGGTCGTACCCGGAAGGCGAGATCGCCGCCCAGATCACCGGCTTTACGGGCCAGGATGGAAGCGGGCAGGAAGGGATGGAGCGTTTCGCTGAACAGCGCCTGCGCGGAGCGGACGGACACCGACGGGTGCTTCGCAATGCGCGCGGACAGGTGATTGACACCCTCAGCGTTCAAGCGCCCCGCAACGGCCGCGACCTCGCGCTCGCGATTGATCGTTCATTGCAGTATGCTGCGTTCGGCGCTTTGCGCGACGCGGTGAGGCGATCAAATGCGAGATCAGGTTCCGCTATCGTACTGGATGCACACACCGGCGAAGTTCTCGCCATGGCCAACTGGCCGAGCTACGATCCGAATCAGCACGATGCACGAAGTGGCATGGAAGTGCGCAATCGCGCCGTGACGGACGTCTTCGAGCCAGGCTCGGTGATGAAGCCGCTGACTATTGCGCTCGCGCTGCAGCGAGGACGAATTGCGCCCAACACAATCGTCCCTACCGACGGTGGGAAACTTCGACTCGATGGGCGAACCATTCACGACGACAAGAACTTCGGCACTCTCACCACCGCAGGGGTCGTTGAGAAATCGAGTAACGTGGGCACGACCAAAATTGCCTTGCTGCTCTCGGCTGCTGACATGTACGGAAACTTTCACGCGTTGGGGCTCGGTCACGCGCCTCGTGCTGGACTTCCCGGCGCGGCGGCAGGAAGGGTGCGCCCTTATCGCCACTGGCGCCGGATCGAGCAAGCGACGATGGCTTACGGTTACGGACTTTCCGCGTCGCTGCTGCAGCTTGCCCAAGCTTATACGAGCTTCGCGAATGGCGGGCGGATTGTGCCCGCGACAATCTATCGCCGAGATTCAGGACTATCGATGCCAGTGGGACGCCGCGTCTATTCGGAACGGGTTGCACGACAAGTGCTTGGGATGATGGAGAATGTGGTTTCCGCCGACGGTACTGCGCCGCAGGCCGCCGTGCCAGGTTACTCCGTCGCCGGTAAGACGGGAACCGCGTACAAATGGACGACAAAGGGCTACGATCGTCAGCAATATCGGGCTTCGTTCATTGGAATCGTGCCTGCTAAGCGGCCAAGAGTGGTGATTGCGGTATCGATTGACCGGCCACTGCATGGATCACATTTCGGCGGCGCCGTTGCTGGGCCGCCATTTGTCACGATCGCAACGCAAGCGATGCAAGTCTTGAATGTCGCGCCAGACAAGTCCACCGGGAAGAAGGCAGGCGTCCAGGCCACGATGTAGCGCCACTCACTGGTCGGCGAGCGACATGACGGTCGCACCGGAAGGTTGCTCGACGCCTTAACATGAAGTAGACCCACCTGATTTACGCCACGGCATATGCATATACCATTTTCGAGAAGGCTTCAGGAAACAAGAGTGAGCGCGCGCCAGCTGCTTGCGTTGCTGTGTCTTGTCGGTCCAGTGTGCGCACGCCGCTACTTGTAGTGAGACGCAAGAGGTACGCATCGTCGGTGATGCGCCTGCCGCGATTAGCTACGACATTTTCAAGGCGAGTCGACCAGTCGATGCGCGAAAGCTTCCATCGTTCATCGCTGCGCAGCAGGTCAAAATGCTTCCGGATGGAACTCTCGCATGTATCGTTACCGACGACGGTGTGGCTGACCCGGCGGCGATTCTGATTCAGGTCCCAAATGAACCCGTGAACTATTGGGTGAGGAGTTGGAACGTCGAGTTCCTGAGCGCTGCCTACTAGACGCGTGTGCGCATGGTGTGCGTCGAGCGAACCGGTTGAGCAACCGTCGTAGCGTCGCGGCCTTCGTCAGAAGCCTACCGCCAGCGCAAACGACTGCGTTGCGGGCCACTATCCGCGATGGTCAACCGGTCGGACTCGACGTACCGATTTTGCCTACCGCTTCCGGGCGTATGGTAATGTGAAAGCGGCTTGCACCGATGAATGTTCTCTCTTAGCCGCCACCTCGTTGCAAAGTCGGCCCGCAGAGTCCTAACGCAGTGTTGACGATAGCGAGGTGTGTGAGGGCTTGTGGGAAGTTTCCAGCGAGTTGCCTGCTCGGGACGTTGTACTGCTCTGAAAGTAGGCCAAGATCGTTTGCAACGGAGAGTACGCGTTCGAACTGCATCTTAGCTTGCGCTGTGCGCCCTTGCATTTGCAGACAATCGGCCATCCAACACGAACACGCCAAAAAAGCGCCTTCGTTCGCTTCGGCCGGAAACTTCTTGTGCCGACGTATCAAACCCTTCTCATCCAAGTCACAGCGAATTCTTTCGATGGTCGAGGCCATGCGAGCATCGTCGGCAGGTAGGAAGCCGACGAGCGGCATCAAAAGCAGACTTGCATCCAACTCCTCACCTCCGTAGAACTGGGTGAAGGCGCCGAGTCCGTCGTTCCAGCCTTCACGGCAGATCTCCGCGTGGATGGTCTCACGCAATGCGGTGAACCGCGCGATGAGATGGGCGTCTACGCCTTCGATCGAGGATCGATGTTCGACGAACCGATCAAACGCGACCCATGCCATCACCCGAGAGTAGGTGAAGTGACGTGGTTTGGCGCGCGACTCCCAGATCCCCGAACCGGGTGTGTTCCAGACGGACTCAAGATGCTCGACAATGCGCCGTTGCACAATATCATCCTGGCTTGACGGCGGCATGCCCGCGCGACGTGCCACGTCGAGGCAGTCTATGACTTCGCCGAGGACATCCACCTGGTGCTGACCCGCAGCGGCATTGCCGATGCGTACGGGGCGGGCGTAACGGAAGCCCTGTAGCCAGTCAACGTTCCATTCATGCACGTGCCGCCCACCATCGACGCGGTACAGGACCTGGATGTGCTCCGGCGAGCCGGCAATGGTGCGCAATACCCAATTGCGCCACGCGTATGCCTCTGCATCGAAGCCGGCATTCAGGAGCGCGACCATGGCAAAGCTTGTATCTCGCAGCCAGCTATATCGGTAATCCCAGTTGAGTTCGGCCGCGGGCGCCTCAGGTAGCGATGTGGTGGGCGCAGCAACGATCGCGCCGGTACCATGGTGAGTCAACGCTTTCAAGGTGAGAAGCGAGCGTTTCACGGCGCCAGGCCACTCGGTGCGCGCGGTATCGAACTTGCCGATCCAGCCACGCCAATAAGTTTGCGTATCGAGAAGCGCGGCCTCTGCATTGACGGCGCGCGGTAGCGGCTGATGCGACCTACCGTAGCTCATGACGAAAGCGATACGGGCACCGGCGGCAACGTCGAATACAGCTTGGATGATGTCGTCGGCTAATGACAGTTGCACATCGGTGCGCAAGACGACCTGGTCAGGTCCGATGCTAGCCTGTAGTGTACGGTCGATCCGCTCCGCCCAAGGCGAGAGGCGCCCATAGTCGAAGCGCAGACGCAAAGTAGAACGCATCGTGACGGTCCCTCGCAATCCGACGACGATGCGTACTACCGAACTGGGGAAGTTGCCGACCGGCATGAAGTCGATGATGCGGACATGGCCGCCAAGCGTTTCAAAGTCGGTTTCGACGATGACGGTGTCAGGCTGGTAGCGGCGGTCTCGCCGGACCACTGCCTCGTCCGGTGCTAGAGACCAGGAGCCGTTCTCGGGGGTGCCAAGTAACGCTGCGAAGCACGCATCGTCATCAAAGCGCGGCCAGCAAAGCCAGTCGATCGAGCCGTCGCGGCTCAGTAGGGCCGCCGTGCTTCCGTCGCCGAGCAGTGCGTAGTCTTCGATCTGGCGGGTCATTTCGAGGACCCCGAGCGCCGCAAAAGACTCACCAAACCCACGGCGCCAAGGCAAGCAAGCGACCAGAACAACGTGCGATGGCGATCCGTGAACATTTCCCAGCTCTGCTGCTTGGCCTGCTCATCGAAGCGTCCGTGTGCGCTGAAGTCTCCAGGTACCGGTTCGAAGAGATTGTTGGGCGAACCCGGCACTAATGATTCGGCGGTCAGCTGACCGCTGTAACCGCTTTTCGCAAGATAGCGATCAATGAGCGCAGGCGCGACACGGTTGGCGAGGATCGCCTTGACTGTCGGGAAGCCCACCCAGACCTCGCGCCGACGGTGAGTCGCGGCGAAGTAAATGGCGCGCGCGGCGACTTCAGGCTGGAAAATAGGAGCGACGGGCCGCGCACGCTTGCCCATTTTGTTGAGCGCCCAGTCGAACTGGGGAGTGTTCACGGCAGGCAGGTCGACCATGGTCAGATGAACGTTCAGCCGGTCGTGAATGATTTCAGATCGTAACGAATCGGTGAAACCGCGAATGGCGAATTTTGCGCCGCAGTAGGCCGATTGAAGGGGAACCGACCTGTACCCTAGGGCAGAACCGACGTTCACGATCGTGCCTCGATTGCGCACACGCATGCGTGAAAGTGCGGCCATCATGCCGTGCACCTGTCCGAGATAGGTGACTTTGGTGGCGCGTTCGATTTCTTCGGGGGTCAACAAGGACACGGGCGCAAAGGCAGTCGCCATCGCGACGTTCACCCAGACGCTTATCGGCCCGAGTGTCTCTTCAACTTCTGTTGCCGCGGCATCGACCGCGCCTGCATCGGCCACGTCAGTTGAAATGGGCAGTGCGCGCACGCCGTAGGCGTTGCGGAGTTCCTTGGCTGCGCGTTCGAGCCGCCCGGCGTCGCGCGACAGCAGCGCGACATCGAAACCATGACGGGCGAACTCTTCGGCCGAGGCTCGTCCTACTCCCGCGCCTGCCCCCGTCACAACGACTACCTTCTTCATAATAACCTCGTCCTAGAGTTCGCCCCTTGCCGCTAACGCCTCGATGCGATCCGCGGTACGCATCGCGATCGCCTGAATGGTGAGAGAAGGATTCACACCGCCGACGGTCGGAAACACAGAGCCGTCGCAGATCCACAGATTTTCGATGTCCCAGCTCCGGCAGTCCGCATCGACGACGCTCGTCGCGGGATCGTCGCCCATGCGCGCGGTGCCGTTCAGATGACACGTATCGTCGTCCTGACGCCATACGTCGCGCGCGCCGGCTGCATCGAGCGCCATGCTCATGTAATCGAGCGAATGCTTCACGAGACGCCTGTCGTTGTCGCATAGCGAATAGGTGACGCGCGCGACCGGCAGGCCGTACTGATCCTTCTCGTCGGCGAGCGTCACGCGGTTGCGCTCCTGCGGCATCGTTTCGCCGACGATCTTCAAGCCCGCCTGATGGTTGTACTTGCGCATCTCGTCGACGAGCGCCTGGCCCCACAATCCGCGCCCGTTCTGCACGGCGGCCCATGCGACCGGCAGCGGCCCCTGGCTCATGTAGCAATAGCCGCCGAAGAAGTCCTTGCCCTTGTCTTCGTAATTCCAGTGCTCGGTCATCGAAAGCGACGGCGGCCCCTTGTACCAGCGCACTTCTTCTTCCATCGTGCCCCACGCGGCCTGATTCAACTGCACCATCAGATTTTTTCCAACGAGGCCGGAGCTGTTCGCGAGGCCATCGCGATAGCGGTCCGTCGCGGACATCAGCAAGAGACGCGGCGTTTCGATCGCATAGCCCGCGACGACGACATTGCGCGCACGCTGGAAGCGCCATCGTCCTTCGCGGAAGTATTCGACGCCGGTCGCGCGGCCATCGTCGCCCATGACGATGCGGCCGACCATCGCGAGATCGCGAATCTCGGCACCGGCGCGCACTGCACGCGGTATCCATGTGACGAGCGCGCTTTGCTTCGCGTTGGTCGCGCAACCCGACACGCAAAATCCGCGATAGACGCACGGATGCGCTTCGCCGCGCGGCGCGGATACGGTCGCGAGCGGCGTCGGCGTCCAGTCGATGCCGAGCGCTTCGCAGCCGCGCGCGAGCACGAGCGCAGCCGCGTTCAGCTCATGCGGACGATACGGATAACGCGGCCTTTTCGGTCCCCACGGATACGTGACCGGTCCCGCGATCTTCAGCGCATTCTCGACTTGCGCGTAGTAGCGCCACATCTCGCGCCAGTCGAGCGGCCAGTCCGCGCCATAACCGAGCAAGGTCCGCGACTTGAACCACTCGGGACGAAAGCGCAGCGACACCATCGCGAAGTGCACGGTGCTGCCGCCAACTGCCCTGCCGCTATTGTTGTTGCCGAGCTTGAGCGGATCGTCGCCGTCGCAGATGCGCTCGTCGGTCCAGAAGAGTTTCGATTGATGCGTCTCGTCCGATGCGAACTCTTCGAGGGGACGCCACCATGCGCCCGCATCGAACGCGACGACGCGAAAGCCTTTCTCCGCGAGACGGCATGCGAGCGTGCCGCCGCCCGCGCCCGTGCCGACGATCGCGAAATCGACCGCATCGTCTTCGTCGTATTCGCGCATCGGCAGCCACGCGCCATGATGGAAGACATCGGGCGCGCGTCCGTGCTTGCCGCGCGGCGCATGTTGCGGATCATCGGACACGCTGGTTCTCCTTCTTGGCGCGTGCTTCGTCGCCGGGCTTCGCTTCGACCGCGTCCCACGGATCGCGGCGATCGAACACCATGCGGACATAGCCGCGCGGATTCGCCGGTCCGCCGAAACCGATCTCGCTCCACGCGCGCGGATGCGAGTAATACGCACCGCAGATGTCGCGCAGCACGCGCATCGAGAAGAAGAGCGCGGGCGGCATGCGGCGCCATGCACCGTGATTCAACGTGCCTTGCTGCATGTCGCGCAGCAGCGCGTTCTGCGCTTCCTTGCCGATGCTCGCAAAGGGCAGTTCATGACGCGCGCGGCTTTCGGCATCGAGTGCGGCAAGGCCGATGCGCCATGCTTCGCGCATCGGTGGAAGACGCGTATCGCGATATCCGTCGCCGGTGTCTTTCACGAGCTTGGCATCGAGCAATGCGGGCAATGGCACGGGCTCGCGCTCGTCGCCCTGCGGCACGATGCACGCGCACAGCGCACGCAACGCGATCCATTCGACGGCATCGAAGAAGCGCGCTTCTTCCGGCGTCGCGAGACGTTCGTCGATGACCTTGCGCGTGATGTCGTCCCATGAGGGCGTATCGCGTTTCTTCGTGACGTCGTAGCCGGGATAGCGAGGCAGCGTCATCGCTCGGTCTCCCGCAGGCGCAATGCGGCGAGGGCCGCGAGCGCGAGCGCCGAAAAGCTCGGCGGCGCGGGCAAGGGCGGACCGTTGAAGAGATTCTGGCTCCAGTTGCGCCAGCCGCCCTGATTGCGCGCAATGCCGCGCGCATGAAAGCCCACGCCGATGAAACCGAGCGCCGTCGTCATGCGCAGCCAGAGCCGCGTGAACCAGCGCTCGCGCGGTGCCGCGATCGCGGCGTTCACGAGCAACGCGGACGCCACCGGCGGAATCACGATGGGGGCATACATCACCGGATTCTGGAACGCGCCGCGAAAATGCAGCAATGCGACTTCGCCGAGCGTGCCGGCGATGCCCGCGCTCGTCAGCAGCGCGAGCGCCTGTCCCGCCGGCATGCCGAACATTCGTGGCTCATGCGCGGGCTCGTCGCGCAGTCTTTCGGCGACGGCACCCAGCGCGCCCGAAAGCAGCAAGGCCATTGGGGCGCCGATCGGGGCGGCATAGAAGAGGTTATGCCAGCTCCATCCACCGGGACGCTTCGTGATGTTGTAGAGATGAAATCCGGTGCCAGCCACGCCCGCGAGCGCCGCGCCGAGATAGACCGAATCGCGTACCAGATGGCGCTGCGTCTCGTGATCGCGTCCGCCGTGCAGGCCCGCCAGCAGGGAGAGAGTGGAGGCGACGAGCGGCGTGAACATCGCGGGGTTGTCGAAGGAGCCGCGGTAGTGCTCCATCGCGCTATCCGCGAGCACGGAAAGCGCGAGCAGCGCGGAGCTGCGATTGAAGGTGCGCGCCGTATCGATATGCGTCTCCATCGGCGTTTCATGCGTGCGCGTTTTTCTGCCGATCAAGGCCGCGCCCGCAGCGGCGATGCCGCAGGCAATCGCGATGTTCCCTGACGTGATGTGCTTCATCGATCATTCCGTTGTCGTCTACGCGGCGAAGCGTTGCGCGTCCGCGTGTTTGAAATCGAGTCCGCAGCCGGGCCGAGAGAGGTCCGGCGCAATGGCGCCATCGATCGCGCGGGGCGCGCCGTCGAACAGCATCTGCTCGATGCGGACGTGATCGTGAAACCATTCCTGATGCCGCAAGCGAGGCGCGGCGCACGCGACATGCAAATGCATCGCGGGCGCGCAATGCGCGGAGAGCGGCACATGAAACGCATCGCACAGTGCCGCGACGCGCAGAAATCCGGTGATGCCGCCGCAACGCGTGACGTCGGCCTGCAGCACATCGATCGCTTGATTCGCGAGCAGCGCGCGGAAGTCGTCGAGCGTGTAGCCGTATTCGCCCGCCGCGAGTTCCATGTGCGCGGGCAACGCATTTCTTATCGATGCGAGTCCGGCGATGTCATCGGATGAAACGGGCTCTTCGAACCACATGACGTCGTGTTCCGCGAACAAGGCCGCGTAATGGAGCGCCTGCTTTCGATCGAGCGCGCCATTCGCATCGACGAAGAGTCCCGCATCGCGGCCGATCACTTCACGCGCGACACGCACGCGGTCCGGATCGCGCGAAGGTTCGCTGCCGATTTTGATCTTGACCCAGCGACAGCCGTTTTCGTGTACCCAATGCGCGAGCTGATCGCGCATGTCGTCGTCGGTATAGGTCGTGAAGCCGCCGCTGCCATAGAGCGGCACGCGCGCGCGCACGATGCCGAGCAGCCGCGCGAGCGGCATGTCGAGCAGACGCGCCTTCGCGTCCCACAGCGCGCAATCGATCGCGGAGATCGCCGTGGCCGCGAATCCCGAGCGGCCGATGTTGCGCACGCGCTGTTGCAGGCGCAGCCAGAGCGCGTCGATATTCCAGGCGTCTTCGCCGATGAGCAGGGAGCCGAGCGTCGCCTCAATGAACTTCGCGACGCTCGCATCGCTGTACGTATAGCCGATGCCTGTCTTGCCCGCCGCGACAATCTCGACGATGACGAGCGTCGTCGAATTCCATGCGAAGGTGCCGTCAGCTTCGGGCTTGTCGGTGGGAATGGTGTAGGCGCGCGTTCGAATCGTTTCGATCGGCGCCTCGCGCTTGGACAGATGCATGAACGATCACTTTTCCTTGTGGCCCGGCAGCACGGCGCTCAGCACCTGCTTCGCCGTATCGACGATCACATGGCTCTGGCTCGGATCGCCCTTCATGAGCGTGGTCGCGAACGCCTTCGCCTGCGCGATCGTGATATGCGGCGGCAGCGGCGGCACGTTCGGATCGGCCTTCACTTCGATCACGACGGGACGGTCCGCCGCGAGCGCTTCGTCCCACACGGCGGCCATGCGTTCGTCATCGTCGACATAAAAGCCCTTCAGCCCGATCAGTTCCGCGAACTTGTGATAAGGCACCGACGGAATGTCCTGCGATGCCTCGAACTTCGGATCGCCTTCCATCACGCGCTGTTCCCACGTGACCTGATTCAGGTCTTCGTTGTTGAGGACCATGCAGATCCAGCGCGGATCCGACCATTGCTTCCAGTACTTCGCGACCGTGATGAGCTCGGCCATGTTGTTCATCTGCATCGCGCCATCGCCGACGAGCGCGATCACCGG
>Ga0182735_1000439_pt1 | contig 34380 bp, 25 predicted proteins | sample eDN5th30CKraftMG_FD_128524 | JGI IMG/M metagenome (GOLD analysis project Ga0182735, IMG submission 128524) | Enriched Miracle-Growth compost microbial communities from Emeryville, California, USA - eDNA 5th pass 30_C Kraft MG (version 2) (version 2) ...
GCCAGATGATGCGCGACCGGCGGCAGGGCTGAATAGACCGGCACTTCTTCGCGATAGAGAGTGACGATGTCGTCTTCCACGGGCGTAGCATCCGCAGAAGGCGGAGCAACGCCGGGGCCCGGAAGCGGCACCGGGGCTGGCAGAACAGTCGAGGCCGGCGGAATTCCCTGCACGATGGTCGAGCGCAGATACCAGTTTTCAGCCGTGTTGGCAGAAACACCACCCTTGAAGAGATAATATTGGTAGGCACCCGCCGCGAGAGGCTCATTCAGCGCAAAAGCGCCCGCTGTCGTGGCCGCGCCGTTGAGCGCCTGAACCACCATGATGCCGTCAGTAGCGGTTCGGGCGCCAGCGCCACCGACATTGTTCACCTCGATTGTCGTGTTGCCGGAAGCGGCTCCACTGTCGATCACCAGTCTGTCCGATGGCGAACCATCGCCCGCCAACACCGTATCGATCAGCAACAGGCCGTTCTGTCCTATGTAATTGCCGGTAATCGTAAAACTATCGGTCGTGCTGGAGCCGCCATTTGTCAGATCGATGCGGCCTGCATTGACCACATTAGCCAGTTGGCCCGCCGTGAAAGGTGCAATGCTCGACTGTGCGGAACCGCCCATAACAGTGCTCGTCGCATCAATATTGAGCGTACCTGTGCCGGTTCCGCTGTCGCCCAGCGTGAAGGGGGCATCAAAGGTGAGGCGGGTATTGTTGGTGAGATTGACGGTTTCCCAGCTGTCGAAGCGGCTGACCCTGTCTGCCACAACATTGTCGAATGTCAGGCTGTCGATCCCGGCACCGCCGGTAATACGCGGCGTTGCGCCGATACTGGCATCGGCCAGATTGGCGAGTACCGCAACATCATCGTCTCCGCCGAGATCGATAAAACCATTTACGACGCCACCACCATTCCAGATGAATTGATCATTGCCGGCGCTCAGCAAGACATTGCCGCCGACAGTACCGCCGGTGATCGTCACACTGTCAGCGCCGCCGCTTACACTGATATTGCCGCCGATGCTGCCATTGGAAATGATGATCGTATCAGTATCGAAACCAGCGACCAGATTGTGGTCGATTATGCCACCCGACATATTGAAGTAATTCTTGTCGAGCTTCATGTCCACGCGGCCGATGCGCCCGCCCGTCATGACGGCATAGTCACCATCGTCGAACCAGTCGACAATCCGGCCGCCCGACATGAAAAATGTGTCGTGAGCATCCCCCTGATTGAGTGAACCGATCTGGCCGCCGGTCATCTGGAAATCGTCGGTGCCGTCCCCCTGCTGGATATGACCCGTTACCGTGCCGCCGGAAATGATGAAGACATCCGCACCACTTCCCTGATCGACATTCCCGACGATCGACCCCGAATGCACCTCGATACGATCTGTACCGGCTCCGAAGGTCACATTGCCATTGACCGTGCCACTGCCGCCTTCAGGCAGAAGGAGCGTATTGCTGCCGCTCGTATCGGTCAGCCCGCCTGCAGACGTGCCGCTATCGCAGATGAAAACGTCATTGCCGGCTGTCGGTGAAAACGAACATGCAGCCTGAGCATCGCCAGGTTGCAGCAGCACGGCGCCAGCCGTGAAAAGCGCCGTCGTGGAAAGCAATACGGCCGCCATTAATTCACGAACAACTAAATGCATCGAAACCTCTCAGTTCATAGCATTTAAAAGCCATCGATAATGAAGGATACATTCAAATAAGAGTTGTAGCTAGTTATCAATTTGTCCCGGCAAGACTTTATATGGCTATATACTGTGAAGGGAGCGGTTATGCTGCTATTTTTCGCCAGTATTTGAGGCACCCTATTGGTTCTGGCGTCCCCTGCCGAGACCGTCCTGAAAGGCGGATAGTGTATCTCTCTTCCAAACATTCCCTCGGGTCCATCCGCATTCTCGTGTGCTAGCAGAACGGATCGGCTCTGGGCCCTGGGAAAACGCGCTCCACGCTGACCCGCGAAGACCATAAATGGCAGGTGTTACCGACGCCTTCAGATGAGTAGGCCCTTCCCGGACCGTCACGAATGTAACGATCTTCGCCACTGCCAAATGTCCGATTACCGACAAGTTTCTTTTCAAGTTGCGGGTCGACCGTAGTGACAATTCAGCATTCATATTGACTGGTATGGTAGTATGGTATAACCAGAGCCCGAGGAGCAAAAATCATGCAGAGCCCGTTGTTGCAACCAAAGCACGTCAGTGTGGTCGATCAGCTTTACGCTACCCTGCGGGCTGCCATCATTGACAATGCGTTGTCGCCCGGCACCCGGATTTCCGAGGCCGACGTGGCTCAGCAATATGGGGTCAGCCGTCAGCCTGTACGTGAGGCCTTTATCAAGCTCGCCAATGAAGGACTGCTGGAGGTTCGGCCTCAGCGGGGCACCTTCGTCGCAAAGATCTCACTTCAGGCTGTAATGGATGCTCGCTTTGTGCGCGAAGCGGTTGAAGCCGACATCGTCAAGCTTCTGGCCCAATCTCCCGATCAGTCGCTGGTTGCCGAGTTGCGGGCCCAGCTCGTTCGTCAGGAAAAGCTCGTCGGCGGATCGGCACGGGATTTCATGGAGGCGGATGAAATATTCCACCGCACTCTGGCCGAAGGCGCTGACAAGGCAAAGGCCTGGCGCGTCGTCGTCGAGATGAAGGCCCAGATGGACAGGGTGCGGTTTCTTTCAAGCATGCATTTCCCGGTCGATCGCCTCATCGCGCAACATCGCGCGGTGATCGACGGGATTGCGAAAGGTGATCCGGTCCAGGCCGAGCAATCGATACGGATGCATCTGCGAGGAATTCTGAGCGATCTGCCTATCATCGAGCAGGAGCGGCCGGAATATTTTCTGTAGAGCCGCAAACAACAGCAAGCTATATCCAGAGGAGGAACCAATGAAATTTCAGAGACTTACGCGACTGGCAGCGACCTGTGCCGTTCTCGCCGTCATGGGAGGAACAGCACTGGCGCAGGAGGTCACACTCAAGCTCGGCCATCTCGCCAATGAAGAGAATATCTGGCACAAGGCCGCACTGAAATTTGCGGAAGAAGTCAAATCGCGGACCGAAGGACGCGTTGCCGTCGAAGTCTACCCGAATGAATCGCTCGGCAAGGAAATCGACCTCATCAATGGCATGCAGCTCGGCACGGCCGATATGACCATCACCGGTGAAAGCCTTCAGAACTGGGCGCCGAAAGCCGCCCTGCTGGCTCTGCCATATGCATACAAATCGCTTGAACATATGGACAAGGTTGCCTCCGGCGAGATCGGCAAGCAGATCGAGGCGGAAATAATCGAAAAGGCCGGTATTCGCCCCCTGACCTATTTCGCACGCGGTCCACGCAACCTGTCGGCCAATCGCGAGATAACCAAGCCGGACGACCTGAAGGGCTTCAAGGTCCGCGTGCCGAACGTGCCGATCTTTGTCGCTGCATGGCAGTCGCTCGGTGCAAACCCGACCCCGATGGCCTTCTCCGAGGTTTTCACCTCGCTCCAGAACGGCACCATCGAAGGTCAGGAAAACCCGCTCGCGCTTTTCAAGTCCGGCGGCTTCTATGAAGTTCAGAAGGTCGTCAACAAGACGGAACACGTCCGTTCGTGGATCTATCTGGCCATATCGGAACGGAGCTGGGGCAAACTGTCGGAAGCCGATCAGGCTGCATTGCAGGAAGCTGCCAAGGTTACCCAGGCTTTTGAACGTGAACTGTTCATAGCGGACGAAAAGGCGCTCGTCACCGACCTCGAAGGACGGGGCGTGAAGTTTGTCGACGTGGATCAGGCTGCCTTTGCCGACAAGGCGCGTGACGCCGTCATCAACTCGGTGCCGCAGGAAATCCGCCCCCTGGCCGAACAGGTTTTCAACGACTGAGATAGCGGCGCTGCCGGCCCGGTCCGGCAGCCGCCCCGTCGAGGATACCATGACACAACTATTCAAAGGATTGGAAGGCATATGCCGCCTTCTGATACTAGCAGCATTTCTCATATTGATGGGCGCGGTGCTGTTGCAGGTATATGCGCGCACGTTCTTGAGCACCGCCCCAGTCTGGACCGAGGAACTGACCAGATTCTGCCTGCTCTATATCGGTGCGCTCGGTGCGGGCCTCGCGCTGCGTAGTGGCGACATGGTCAATGTCGACCTTCTTTGCGAAAGCCTTCCTGGACGTATGCCATGGCTGCTGCGGCTGGTAAGCGCCGCATTGACAGTGGTTTTTGCGGCTGTTCTCCTGCCTGCCGCGTGGGATTACACCATGATCGGAAGCCGCCAGACCGCTCCGTCGCTCGGCTGGCGCATGGATTTCGTCCACGCAACACAGCTCGTTCTTCTGGTCGCTCTGGGTCTCTGGGCCGTGATGCGCATCATTGAAATGCTGTCGGGCCGTCATGACGGGCGCCCCATCCCCAATTCGGAGGAAAATTGATGGGCCTGACCCTTCTCCTTGGCACATTCGTGCTGGGCCTTGCCATCGGCCTGCCCGTAGCCGTGACCCTGGGCCTGTCCTCAATGGCCTATCTTCTGTTCGCAGACATCCCGCTGGTTGTCATTCCTCAGAAAATGTATGCCGGGATGGACAGTTTTGTTCTGCTCTGCATTCCGGGCTTCATTCTCGCCGGAAACCTCATGAATTCCGGCGGCATCACGGAGCGGATCATCCGCTTTGCAAATGCCCTTGTGGGCTGGATGCGCGGCGGTCTGGCGCAAGCCAATATCGCAGCCTCAATGCTTTTCGGCGGCATTTCAGGAACAGCCGTCGCCGATGTCGCTTCCGTTGGCGGCATGATGATCCCCGGCATGAAAAAGGTCGGTTATCCAGCCGATTTCTCGGCTGCCGTTACAGCCGCTTCATCGACTGTCGGCCCCATGATCCCGCCAAGCGTGCCGATGATTATCGTCGGATCGCTCTCCGGCCTGTCGGTCGGCAAACTGTTTCTGGCCGGTGCGGTTCCCGGCCTTCTGATGGGTTTTGCCATGATGGTGACGACCTATTTCATCGCCAAGAAGAAAAACTTCCCCCGCGAAGACTGGAAGGGCGTCCGGGAATTGCTGTCCTCGTTCACCGGCGCGATCTGGGCCATCGCAATGACCGCTTTGATCGTGGGCGGCCTGCTGATCGGCATCACCACGCCGACCGAAACGGCTGTGGTCGCTTGCCTTTATGCGGCTGTGGTGGGGCTGTTGGTCTACCGGGAACTGCCGGTAAGCCGAATTCCGAAGATCATCATCGATAGCGCGATCAGTTCGGCTGGCATTCTCGTGCTGGTAGGCACTGCCAATGTGTTCGGCTGGATCCTCGTCGCTGAACGCATCCCGCAAACACTGGCCAATGCGGTTCTCTCGATCACCGACAACAAGTTTCTCGTTATTCTGTTGATCAACATCCTGCTTCTGTTCGTCGGCATGTTCATGGAAACGATCGCGGCTCTGATCATTCTGTTCGTGCCCTTGCAGGCTCTGGCGTTGGCGGTCGGTATCGATCCCATTCATTTTGCCTGCTTTGCCGTTCTCAACCTGATGATCGGGCTGACGACGCCCCCCGTCGGCGTTTGCCTGTTTGTCGCGTCCAATATTGCACGACTTCCCCTCTCGCCAGTGATCAGGGCAATCATCCCTTATATCATCACCAATCTGATCGTCCTCCTGATGGTCAGCTATATGCCGCCGCTGGCGACATGGCTGCCCAACACATTGATGCCGTGAGATGGAAATGACTGAATTGTCGAACACGCGCGTGATCTGTCTTCACGCGCAGGATGATCTGCGGATCGAGAGCCGCCCTGTCGGAACACCGGGGCCGGGCGAAGTGCTGGTTGCGGTCGAAGCAGGCGGGATCTGCGGATCGGATCTGCATTACTGGCTGGAAGGCGGCATCGGCACCATTCGCGTGAGGGAACCGATCATCCTCGGTCACGAGGCGTCGGGGCGCATCAAGGCCGTCGGTGAAGGCGTGACGGGCCTCGTGCCGGGCCAGCTTGTTGCCATGAACCCGTCGCAGCCATGCGGTACGTGCAGTTTCTGCCAGCAGGGCTTGCCCCGCCATTGCACCGCGATGCGCTTCAAGGGATCGGCAATGTACCTCCCCCACGAACAGGGCATGTTCCGCGACCGGATCGTGATTGCGGCTGAACAGTGCCTGCCTGTACCGGACGGAATCGATCCGGGAGCCGCAGCCTGTTCCGAACCGCTGGCGGTCTGCCTTCACGCTGCCAATCGCGGCGAGGCGATTGCAGGCAGCCTTGCAGGCAAGGTCGTCATGGTAACGGGCGCAGGCCCGATCGGTGCCCTTTGCGTGGCGGTTGCGCGACAACGCGGCGCTGCGGAAATCATCGTGACAGACATTCAGGACGCCACGCTCGCCGTCACCGCACGCATGGGTGCAGACCATACAGTCAATACCGCTAAAAATCCCAAGGGGCTCGCCCGCTGGCAGGAAGGCAAGGGAAAGGTCGATCTGGTGTTCGAATGTTCGGCTGCGGCGCCTGCCATCAACGATGCGATCTCCTGTCTGCGACCGCTCGGCACGCTGGTGCAGGTCGGCGTGGCCGGACCGACCGCCATGCCTCTCAATGTGATGGTGGGCAAGGAAATCCAGTTCGTCGGATCACAGCGTTTCGATGCCGAATTCGCCGAAGCTGTGCGGCTTATTGGGTCCGGGGCCATCGATCCGCGGCCGATCATTACCGCAACGCTTCCCATGACCGAAGCCTTGTCCGCCTTCCGGGCGGCTACGGATCGTTCCCGATCTGTCAAGGTTCAGATTAGTTTCGCTGATGCGTCAGCATCGCACTGAAAACAGAAAGACGAATAAATGAGACAGACCTGGCGCTGGTTTGGCCCCAAGGACCTCGTATCCATTGATGACATGCTGCAGGCGGGTGTGGAGGGTGTTGTCACCGCCCTGCATCATGTTGCGACCGGTGCGGTTTGGTCGCCCGCTGAAATCGAACAACGGCAGAGCGAAATTGCCCGGATGAAGAATGGCGAACCTTCCGGGCTGAAATGGGAAGTCGTGGAAAGCCTTCCGGTTTCAGAAGACATCAAGCGCCAGACGGGCGACTGGAAGACCCATATCGCCAACTGGAAAACATCAATGCGAAACCTGCGTGACGCAGGCATTGAGGTGATCTGCTATAATTTCATGCCGATCCTCGACTGGACGCGTACCGATCTTGCCTATCGCCTGCCGAACGGCGCGACCTGTATGCGCTACGACGCGCTCGATTTCGCGGTGTTCGACCTGTTTCTGCTCGAGCGCAAGGGCGCGTCTGAAAGCTATCAACCCGAGCTTATCGAAGCTGCCCGCAAGCGTTTTGCGGAAATGTCCGAGGCGCGGCGGCTGGAGCTTTCCGGCAATGTCGTATTCGGTCTGCCGGGCGCCGCCGAACGGATGTCGATGGACGATGTGAAGGCGCATCTCGCCCATTACGACAATATTTCGCCAGAGCGCCTACGCAGCCATTTGATCGACTTTCTGGCGGAGGTGGCTCCGCTCGCGGAAGAACTTGGCGTGCGTCTTTGCTGCCACCCGGACGATCCGCCGTTCCCGCTTCTGGGACTGCCGCGCATCATGTCTACTGAAGCGGATTACAGGGCGGTCATGGATGCCGTAAACATCCCCGCGAATGGTATCACGCTTTGCACCGGGTCACTCGGCGCACGTGCCGACAATGATCTGCCGGGCATGATGAGGCGTCTGGGCAAACGGGTGCATTTCCTGCATTTGCGCAATGTTGCGCTCGAAGAACCTCACCTTGGCGGATCGTTCCACGAGGCGGCCCATCTTGAAGGCCATACGGATATGGTGGCAATGATCGCTGCCATTCTGAGCGAGGAAAACCGCCGCAAGGCAGAAGGTCGTGCCGACTGGCGTATCCCGATGCGTCCCGATCACGGTCAGGACATTCTCGACGATCTCAACCGGCGCGCTCAACCGGGCTATCCATCCATCGGTCGGCTGAAAGGTCTGGCTGAATTGCGTGGGATCATGACCGCCCTTTCCCATCCAGATGTCAGGATCGACAATTGAAACGGCTTTCGGCAGCGGCGAACGATGCAGCAGCGGCCAGTTGGCCCGCTTATACCCCCGAAGACCATGAAGTCGGCATTGTCCATCTAGGACTCGGCAACTTCGCCCGCGCGCATCTCTTGTCCTATACCGATACCGTGCTGGCGCAAGAAGGTGGCGATTGGCGTGTGGCGGGCGTCTCGCTGCGAGGAAGCGCCGTTGCCGACAGCCTGAATCCGCAAGATGGCCACTATACGCTGATCACGCGCGGCCCGGTAACGGAAGCGCGGGTGATCGGGGCGCTGGATCATGTCCTCTCCGGCCCGACGGTTGGCCAAGATGCCTTGAATGCAATGACGACGCCCGGATGTCGCATCGTCAGTCTGACCGTGACAGAAAAAGGATATGGCATCACCAGCGACGGCAGGCTGGATCACGCACATCCGGCTATCGCTGCCGACCTCGCCAATCCGACGACGCCGACCAGCGTGATCGGTCTTATCGTGGCAGCCTTATCGCGCCGTATGATGGCTGGACTGCCACCTTTTACGGTGCTCAGTTGCGATAATCTCTCGCATAATGGTCAGAAGTTGCGAAATGCAACCTTGGCCTTTGCTCGCGAGACTCATGGCGAGCAGTTGTCTTGCTGGATCGCGGACAATGTCAGCTTTCCCTCGACCATGGTGGACCGGATCACGCCGGCATCGAATGCCGAGACCGCCAGGCTGGCTGCGGAACTGACGGGACGAGAAGACCATGCCGCCGTCGAAACCGAACCTTTCAGCCAGTGGGTGATCGAGGACAAATTCTGTGCGGGGCGTCCGCGATGGGAACGTGCTGGCGCTCATTTTGTCGACGATGTTGCTCCTTATGAAAGCATGAAGCTGCGAATGCTGAACGGGGCCCATTCGATGCTCGCCTATAGCGGACAGCTCTCCGGCAAGAATCTGGTCCGCGACGTCATGGCCGACCCGGAGCATGCTGCACTCGTCCGTCAGCACCTTGCTGCAGCCGCAGCGACTGTAAAGGGACTGACCATTGATCTCGAAGCCTATGCTGCGGCTCTTATCGAGCGGTTCGCCAACCCCGCTATAGCCCACTCCACGGCGCAGATCGCGATGGACGGGACACAGAAACTGCCACAACGCATCACGGCCCCCGCACTGGAAGCACTGGCATCGGGCAAGCCCTATAGACCCTTTGTCTTCGCTCTCGCCGCCTGGCTCGCCTATCTGGTTAGAAGAGGAGCGGATGGTCGTCCGGTTCCATTCGATGATCCCAAAGCGGCGGAACTCCAGAACAGGCTGAAAGAAGCTGAGACAACCGAGGAAATAATCCACGCAGTCGCGGCTGTGTGCCCCGACGTGCTCCCGGCAGCCCTTGTGGATGGCCCGTTCGGTTCTGCGCTGCGTGAAATGCTTCACGCAATACAGTCAGACGGCATTTTGCAGGTCATCAAACGTGAGGCTGCAAAGACGTCCTGATCGTCAATATTTAATCTCATGGCCTTCGCGGAATCCGCGAAGGCCAACAGTCTTAGCGCTTTCCATTTCTATGAGCGCTTGCGATTTGGCTATCAGCTTGCCGCGCTCGCTGCCCCATATCGATCCCAGCAATCGCCAAGTTCCCTCGACAGTTTGTGCTTCATGATACGCTGGCTGGGCGTGCGCTCAAACTCGTCGATCACCGCGATGTAACGTGGATTCTGATAGGCCGCGAGACGGGTCGTCAGCCATGCCGAAAGTGCGGCAGGGTCGACTTCGCAACCGTGTTTCGGCTTGACGAACAGCTTTATGTCCTGCTCGCCGATTTCGGCGGCAACGCCGACAATCGCGCAGTCTTCTACTGTTGGATAAGCTCCGGCGATGTGTTCGACTTCCCAAGCGGAAACGTTCTCGCCCTTGCAGCGCACACTATCGGTCAGGCGACCATGGAACCAGAGATTGCCGTCCGCATCGAAGGACCCGGAATCGCCGGTATGAAGCGCACCGTTGCGCAGTGTCTTCTCAGTCGCTTCTGGGTTGCGCAGATATCCCTGGAACAAAGCCCCTTCAATGGAAGACCGCACAACGATCTCACCTTTTTCACCGTCAGCCACCGGTTTTCCGGTTTCATCGAGAAGCTCGACCGTGAACCACGGCATTGGCTTGCCGACGGCCCCAACGGTTCCATTATCGTTGCAGGTGGTGATGCTGGAAGCTTCGGTCATGCCATAGCATTCGCGCATTTCCACACCGAAGCGGTCGCGGAAGAGTGGCCAGACTTCCTTGGGACAACCACCGCCCCAGGCTATGCGCACCGGGTGATCTCGATCGGAAGCGCTTTCCGGCTGCTTCAGCAGTATTTGCAGGATGCCGCCCAGATAATGGATATGCGTTGCACCATATTCGCGGACCTGCGCCCAAAAACGGCTGGCGCTGAACCGGTCGACCATCGCGAGTGTAACGTCTTCCAGCGTGGGGAGAACAATGAGTTGCGCACCGCCGATGTGATAAAGCGGCTCCCAGACAAAGAATACGTCGCCCGAACGCACCATGGTGAGCTGCCGTACGGCTTCTCCCGCAAGTCGCATCATGCCGTGGGTAACGAGTACACCTTTTGGCCGTCCGGTGGTGCCGGACGTATACATGATTGCGAAAAGGTCACTTGCGGCGGGCAACTCTCCGGCAAGGCTCGGAGCGCCTTGCGCGACGATATCCTGTAACGATCCTTCTCCGGATGTGAGGATGAAGGCATGCTCCGGCATTTCCGCTCCACATTCGCGGATGGTTTCCTGCGCATCCGGATCGCAGATGATGACACCGGGTTCACAATGTTCCAGAATATAGCGCAGTCCCTCACCGCGCTGCTGCGCATTGACCGGCACCCAGACAATGCCCGCCCGGGCGAGGCCGAACAAAACCGTCAACGAAAGTTCGGAATTGCGCATCATCACGGCAGCACGGTCGCCGTGCTTCAGCCCACGAGCATTGAGGTGCGCCGCAAGCGCTGCGGATTGACGGTCAATGGCGGCAAAGGTGATCGGTTGGCCATTGAAAAGCGCAAAATTCTGGTCCGGCTTTTGCGCAGCCTTGCTTAGGAAGCTTCCGAGGAAACCTTCAAATTTCACAGTCATGGGAGGCACTCTGTTTTGATCAGGAGGAGCGGCGGAGTTTTTCCGCCGCCAGAAGAAGCGTTGTGACGATGAGGAAAACAACGACCGATACGGCGGCGAGCGTCGGATTAAGCTGGAGGATCATGTCGTCCCACATCTGCTTGGGCAGAGTGGTCTTGATGCCACCGCTGACAAAGATCGCGACCGTCAGTTCATCGAAGGAAGTAATGAACGCGAAGAGGAACGCTGCCGTCAGCCCGCTGCGGATGAGCGGAACGGTCACGAAACGCAGCGCTTGCACCTTGTTCGCACCGAGCGTTGCCGCGGCCTGATCGAGACGCCAGTCATAGTTTTTCAAGATCGCGGCAATCGCAACGAAGGCAAAGGGCAAAGCCAATACCGTATGGCCGATCACCAGACCGGTATTGGTGGCCACAAGTCCAATTTGTGCGAACAGATAAAACAGGCCGACCGCGATAACGATACGTGGAACGATCATCGGAGCGAGGAAGAAGGCAAAGATCAGACCGGCCCAACGCGACCGCGAGCGAGCGAGCGCCAGTGCCGCAAAGCCGCCGATGACTGTCGCGAGGATTGCCGTTGCAAAGGCCACACCGAAAGACCGCACGGTCGCGGATAACCAGAGGTCGGAGGTGAAATAGGCACGGAACCAATCGAGGCTGAAACCGGGAGGCGGGAATTCCAGAAACTGCGAACTGGTGAACGCAATCGGGATCACGATTAGCGTCGGCAGCATCAGAAATGCGCAGGACAGAAAGCAGTAAAGTCCCATCAGACGCTTTGTGACGGCTTGTCCGAGCAGAGTACGGACAGCCGTTGCAATCCGGCTGGATACCAGCGCGCAGACTTCCAGAATACGCAAGCCGACATTTCGCAGGATGCCATTCTTGCCCTTGCGTTCAGCTCCCGTATCGCCTGAAAGGCTTGAAAGGCCGAAAACGCGATCATAGACCCAGCATGTGACAAGGGCCGCGACCAGCATCATGGCAGCCAGGGCGCCAGCGAAAGCCCAGTTCAGGATTTCCTGCACCTGCACGATAATCAACTGCGCAAGCATGGTCTGCTGGCGTCCGCCCAGAAGGGCGGGAACGATAAAAAAGCCGAGGGAAGAAATGAAGGTGAGGAGCCCGGCTGCAGCGGCACCCGGCAGGGACAATGGGAAATAGACCAGCCAGAAACTCTTGGCCGAATCCGCACCCAACGTGCCCGAAGCCTGTGTCAGCCGGCGGTCGATCCCGCTCATGACCGGCAACATGGTCAATACGGCCAGCGGCATCATCGCATGAACCATGCCAATCATGACGCCGAACTCGTTATGCAACATTTCGAGCGGAGAGCCTATCACGCCCGAGCCTAGGCCAAGCTGATTGATAACCCCGGTGCGCCCGAGAAGAATAACCCAGGCAAAACTCTTAACGAGATAGCTCGTCCAGAACGGCACCATGACCAGCAAAATCATCATGCCACGCTTGCGCTCCGGCAGACGCGATAACCAATAGGCGAGCGGATAGCCGAACAGAAGCGAGGACACCGTGGTCAGGGCCGCAATGCGAAACGTAATCAGCAAGACACGAAAATAGACATCCGTATCGAAAATTCGCGTGTAATGCGCACTCGTAATCGCACCGGTATCTGCATCTTCCAGGCTGAGGCCCATCAGCCGCGCAACAGGCACGAGGAAGAAGACGATCAGAAAGACCAGCCCCGGCACAACCAGCCAAAGCGGACCGAAACGGAAGCGGGAACGTGTCGTACCCACAGGCGAGACCGCAGCAACACTCATGGCATCACCAGAACAGCCGCTTCCGGCTGCCAGCTTAGGGTAACATTTTCGCCGAGCGCAGGAATAGGCCGGTCCGGCAAAACCCGCACCGTCAGAAGGCGCGCCTCGGCGGCATCGACCAATACGCGCGTTTCGGAACCTGCATAGACCACTTCCGCTACCCGACCACTGACACGGTTTGCACCGGAACCGCCGAGTTCCATATGCTCAGGCCGCACCACGAGCGCCATCTCGTGACCGTGGAGGTCGCATGCCTTATCGAGAAGAAGCTTCGCATTCTTGGTCGACAGATGCGTGCGGCCATCACTGCCCGTTTCGACATTGCCGCGGAATATGTTGGAAATCCCGATGAAGTCCGCGGCAAAGGCAGTCGTTGGGCGGGAATAGATTTCTTGGGGCGGCGCGATCTGTTCGACCATTGCATGGTTCATCAGGCAGATGCGATCCGAAAGAGCAAGCGCTTCCTCCTGATCGTGGGTCACGTAAACGATGGTCGCGCCGGTCTGGCGATGCAACCGCTTGATTTCGAATTGCATATGCTCGCGCAACTTCTTGTCGAGCGCTCCCAGCGGTTCATCCATGAGGATGATGGAAGGCTGGTAGACAAAGCAGCGGGCGAGAGCCACGCGCTGTTGCTGGCCACCCGAAAGTTCGCGCGGAAACCGTGACGCCAGATGACCGAGCTGCACCATTTCCAGCGTACGCTGCACCTGTGCCTTCACGTCGGCAGACTTCTGGCCACGCATTTTCAGCGGGAAGGCTATGTTTTCCTCAACAGTGAGATGCGGAAACAAAGCGTAATGCTGGAAAACAAGGCCAATATCGCGCCTGTGCACCGGCGTATCCGTTTCGTCCTTGCCGTCGATGAAGAGACGGCCTTCGCTCGGCGGAACGAGACCGCTGATCATCTGGAGAAGCGTCGTCTTGCCGGAACCCGAGGGTCCAAGAAGTGTCAGAAACTCGCCCGGCTGCACCGCAATATTTGTCGGTTTAAGCGCGGTGGTTTCGCCGTAGCGCTTGGATAGTCCGTCAACGAGAAGTTTCGGCTGAAGAGCCTGTTCGGGTTTGGCAAGCATGTCGTTCCCTTTAAACCCGGAGCCAGCGGCCCTGCCGGTCGCTGCTCCACCTTTTGTTATTTCATATGATGCAGTCAGGCAGCCCATATCGGCTGCCCAAGTCCAGCTTTTGCTCAAATGCCACTTAGCCGAGGATCCAGGCATTGAAGCGCTCGGTCATTTCCGACCGATTGGCGCTCCACCAGTCTTCGCTGGCGATACTCATCTGTTTCAAATTGGCCTCGAAGGTCGGCAACGACGATGCGCGTTCTGCCGGAATATGCTCATAGGCCTTCAGATTGGTCGGGCCGTAAGCGAGAAATTCCGTGAACAGCGCCTGCTGCTTCGGTTCGGTGCAGAACTTGACAAACTGACGCGCAATGTCGGCGCGCGGCGATCCTTTCGGGATACCCCAGCCTTCGATGGAATAGAGACCCTGGTTCCAGCCGATTTTCACCGGCGCGCCGCCGTCGATGACGGCCTGCGCACGTGCGTTCCACAAGGCGATCATGTCAACTTCCCCGCTCTGGATAAGCTGGCTCGACTGGGCGCCGCCCGTCCACCACACATCCACATGCGGTTTGATCCTTTCGAGGCTCGCGTAAGCGCGCTCGATATCGAGCGGGTAAAGCTTGTCGAGCGGAACGCCGTCGGCGAGCAATGCCTGTTCCAGCGTATCGATCGGATTCTTGCGCAATGACCTTCGGCCCGGAAATTTCTCGACGTTCCAGAAATCCGCCCAGGATTTCGGCGCTGCCGCATCGTCAAATTTGTCGGTGCGATAGGCCATGATGGTCGAATAGACATCGATACCGAGCCAGACTTCAGTCAGCGAATCCGGCATCAAGCCCGGAGCATCCGCGGCAACGATACCGATCGGCTCAAGCAGATCGCGCTTCTGGAGAATATCGCGGGCTGACAGCGTCAGCGTGCACACATCCCAGCTATAGGAACCGGTCTCGACCATGGCGCGAAACTGCGCTGTCGGTTCGGCATCCCGCGCCACGTTGACGACCTTGATACCCGTTGCCTTTTCAAAAGGGTCGTAAAAAGCCTTGCGATAGCCAGGGCTGTAAGGACCACCCGGATCGGCTACAGTCAGCGGTTCGGCAGCTGAAGCCCGGCGCGTCAGAACAGCCGGGGCAGCAAGTGCTATGCCGAGCCCGCCCCCGAGCTTCAGCAAATCGCGGCGATGAATTGTAATCGTCTTCCCATTTTTCATTGTTTTTTCCCTCCGGCATGTCATTCAGTTATGCGATGTCAAATCGCCCGCCGCCGGTTCGGAGGCGGGCGGCAATGGGCTGGTCAGGACACTTTGCGGGCCGCACGCTCGGCGAGAAACTGCTCCATCATGCGGGCCGGTTCACCCGACGCATAGGCTTCCTTCTGGATGCGCGATCCGGCAGCCAGACAGTCACGGAAGCCTTCTTCCGTCATTTCCCGGAAACGCTGCTTGTTGAGACGCATGGCTACCGGCGGCTTGGCGCCGAGTTCCCGCCCGAGCGCGACAGCCTCATCGAGAACCCTCGACTGATCAACGATGCGATTTATGATGCCGATGGCGCGGCATTCGTCGGAATCCATCAGGCGGCCGCTCAGCGTCAGGTCGATGGTGCGGGCGAGGCCGATGATCTCCCGCATGATCCACGGACCTGTGGTGCTGGCGATGCCGGAATTGATCTCCGGTTGGCCCATGCGGACGCCCGGATGGCCAATACGGAAATCGCACAGAAGCGCGACCTGAAAGGCCGACCCGGCGGCAACACCGTTAAGCGCCGCGATCAGTGGCTTGGAGAGCGAACGCATACGATCATAGAGACGCTCCCATTCTCCAACCCATTCTTTGCCGCGCTCGGCATCGAACGTCCGGGTTTCATTGAGATCCTGACCTGCGCTGAACGCACGGTCACCAGCTCCCGTCAGGATGATCGCCCGGATATCGGCATCGCCTTCAAACACATCAAATGCCTCAATGAGCTGGCGGCGCATCGCGCTGTGCCAGGCGTTGAGGATGTGCGGACGATTGAGCGTGATGATACCCACTTCGCCTCGACGCTCGGTCAGGATAAAGCGATCCATTGTGTTCTCCCTTGGGGTTATGCACTTACCAGTTTTTTATTGCATTGCAATAATTATTATGTTATGGTGATTTTATTGTATTACAATGTCAAGCATCTTTTCAGATTCTTGATAGTTCTGCTATTAATCGACGATTATCTCAGGCGAGTTTTTAATGGTACGCAAAGCGGAAAAGTCAGTGAAATCAGTCAGCGAAAGCGTGGGCAACGATCGCGATCCGCTGCTCGTGCAGTCAGTCGAAAAAGCATTCCGCGTCTTGCGGGCCTTTGATGGCAGCAGACCCACTCTCAGCCTGTCGCAGATCGCGGAGGAGACTGGGCTGGACATTTCGGCAGCGCAACGGTTCACTTATACGCTCACCAAACTTGGCTATCTGACGAAAAGCAGCGAAACGAAGCGTTTCGAACTCGGCGTAAAGGCGCTGGACTTCGGCTACCATTACAGCCGTGCCAGCGTGCTCGTCGAACGCGGTACGCCATATCTCCTTCATTTGAGCAAAACTACGGAAGAGACGGTCAACCTGACCGTTCTGGACGAGACTGACATCGTTTTTGTGCAGCGTTTCATGAGCCGTCACGTATTGAACAACGATGTCGTCACCGGCATGCGTTTGCCGGCTTATTGCACGGCACCCGGCATTGCTATCCTCTCGGCGCTGTCAGAGGCGGAAGCGAACGCTGTATTGGACCGTTCGCATCTGCACCCCTACACACCACACACTACCTGGAATCGTGACGAGTTGAACGCGAAGCTCAAACAGGCTGCGGCCAAAGGCTATGCAACTGCTTTCGAGGAATATTTCCATGGCGATCTGTCATTCGCATCGCCTATCCTCGACGCGCGGGGACGTCCCTACGGTGCAATCAACATTGCTGTATCTCGCAGCCGCTACACGCCGGAGGAAGCAGAAGAGAAATATGCGCCCCTCGTGACGGCTGCAGCTCGTTCCATCACCCTCATTACGAACGCAAGGCGCTAGGTTTTTGAGGAGAGCAAGAGTTCCGTGAAGGCAATGAGGTTTTCGCGTTCGTTCTCAATCGGGTGACGGTTGGTCTCGGTGACTTTATGGAATTGTCTATCGAGACGATCTTACCCGAGGTCCTCATTCAATATGAACGTTACCCAAAGCGGATTGTTACCGCGGATAAATGCAATCCACTAAAAGTTGTACAATCGCCACACCCAGCCCATTGCTTTTTCCGATTACTGTTTATATGAGGTCTGCGATTTCTCCCCCTAAAGAGGGGGATAAGCCACCGCATTTCACGAACATGTTCAGGCTCGGTTCATCTTAGATGTTCCAAGAGCTGCCAGGCAACTGGAGCCTTCCTGAGGCACCGGTTGATCGCATCACGATAATCACTACGAGCTCCGAATGACTCTTCCCACAACTGGCCACGAACGTCTGGCACATGGCGGATTCGCCACTCCCGAGCAACTTGCCAACCAGATTCGCGCTGTCTGGCACGAAAATGGCCTGACGTGGAAACCCACCGCCCGTTGGTTTCCCCGAATGCCTACACATCTGGACGAGATATTCGGCCTGCTGTTCGACACGGATGTCGATGGCCATGTCGATGCAATTCTGTTCGCCGACGAGCGGCGTTCATCGCCTTTGCATAACATTCGCGATTTTGTCGGCTCACTTCAGTCCCCGCTCGTAGACCTCAAAGGGCGTGCTGGCGATTTTGCTGACGCGCATTTCGACCTGCAAGAGCCCCGGACCTGGACAGAAACCGCCCGGCGTATTCTCAAGTTTCGCCAGCAGCGGGACGCACTGCCGCTACAGTTCCGACAGTCGGTAGAACCCGAGATCCAGTTGCTGGCACACATGTACGTTTCGAACAAAGAGCTGCGGGCAATGCGCTATCCTCTGGCGCCGGAAGCCATCTGCTATCCGGGATTTTATTCAGCCGGGAAGATCGTCCCAGTTGCAGAAAGCCTTGTGTTACGCGGCTTCCTCAAAAGGCGTTTCTTCGACCGCCTGCACGAATGTTCAAACTGCCAATCGCGCCGTCTGTCCGTGCGTGAAGAATGCCCGTCCTGCCGATCGGCCGATCTGCGCGAAAGCCCGCTCATTCATCATTTTCATTGCGCGACCATATTGCCGCAAGAGCAATTCCGGCAGGGAATGTCGCTGGTCTGTCCCAAATGCCAGCGCCAGCTTCGCAACTACGGGAAAGACTACGATCGCCCGGGCGAAGCGTATACTTGCAACACATGTGAAGCTACATCGTCGGAAGTCGAAGTCGGGTTCGTCTGCCTGGATTGCAATGCCCGCACGGATGGGGAAGCAATCCAGCAAGTGGATCTCCACAGCTATCTGCTGACGGACGCCGGTGCGGCATTTCTGGAGGGGAGGCATTCCGTGACCGGCTCTTCGTTACCAGTTCCGCTGCAAAGAGAGATCGACCGCATCAACGCGTCAGCGGGCGCGAATGCAGCCTTGGCCGAAATTCGGTTCGCCGATGGCGAACAGGTAATCTCGGTCAATGGCCGTCCCACATTCGACAAATCCCGGGATCTCTTTTTCGAAAATTTACGTAACCGTTTGGGCGTTGCTGCTTCGCTCTTTGTAGATGGTGATATGGCCTATCTGCTGGCAGAACGCTTTGACACGGTCCTCGAGCGAGAGTTGCAGGACACTGTGCGAAGCAGTGAGGAAGTCCTACGTGTCAAGCTGTCTCCCGTGTTGACGGTAAAACAACGTCTCGGAAGAGGCTAACCGTGAACACGCTGGAACTGGGCTTCGCATTTCTGCTGAGCCAGACGACCCTTAGCATCATGTCGGTCTTCTGGTACACGTTGATCTTCGAATTTCCACGCTACATCCTGCCATTTCTCGTGGCGGGGATGGCCATGCGTTCGCCGGATGCCGAGGCCCTGATCGATGAAGACGCCGCGGCCAGCGAGCATCCGAGCGTCAGCGTCATTCTCGTGGGGCATAACGAGGAAGGTGCGCTGGAGGCTTGCGTCCGCTCCTTGCACGAGCAGTCTATACAGAACTTTGAGATCGTCATCGTCAGCGACGGTTCTACCGATCGCATGGTCGAGGTTGCTCAATTGCTGGTCAAACAGGGACTGGCAACCAAAGTGCTCTCGACCAGTCTGCGTGGCGGCAAATCTAGCGGCATCAATCTGGCCTGCGCTTACGCTTCGGGCGATATCATAATCAATGTCGATTGTGACTGTTCGTTCGACCGATACGCTTTCGAATATCTGCTAAGGCCGTTTTCGGATTCTGCTGTAGGTGCTGTGTGCGGGGATATCGCTCCCCGCAACAGCAACGCAAGTGTTATCAGCCAGTTTCAGGAAATCGAGTATCTGCAATCGATTGCAGTCGGCAAGCGCATTGCCAGCGCGGTCAACCAGGTGGTTTGCGCATCGGGCGCCTTCAGCGCTTTCCGACGCAAGGCTCTGAACGACATCCGTGGCTTTGATGTCGGCGGCGGGGAAGACCTGGATACGACAATCAGACTTCGCCTGAAAGGATGGCGGATCGAATACGCCCCCGAGGCGGTGTGTTATACTGATGTGCCTACCACGGTTTATCAGTACATACGGCAACGCTTGCGGTGGGAACGCGACGCGATATGGATTCGCTATCGCAAGCACGTTCAACTGATGAACCCGCTATCGCCCGCATTCCGCATCACCGAGGCTCTCCACCAGTGGGATTTCCTGCTCTTTAACGTCGTGGGAGCTTTTATCTTCCCGGTCTATCTGGTCTGGCTGTTCATCCAGTATGGAGCCTTCACACCAGCAATCCTGATTGCAATGCAGATCGGCCTGCTGGCTATCGATGTGCTCATTCTGGCAGCTTCAGCTTGGTGTACGGGCCGACATGTGTTCCTGCGCAATCTCTTGTTCCTGCCGGGTTATTCCCTGTTCATGACCTATGTCATGCGCCCCGTCAGGCTCATTGCCTATATCGACGAATGGGTGTTCTCCGGCTCTCACCGTGACAATTACACACCGGTGAAAGTCCGCATGCAACGTCCCTGGTAAAAACGGAAAATCAAGTGAAACGTCTACGCAAACAAACTCGCATCGATGTTCTCGATGCTCAGAAGCGCTCGTCGTCCGGAAAACTCGGTCGTATGATCTATCTTAGCCTGGTCGTCGTTTTTCTGGGTTCGCTTGCCTATTATCTCATCGGCAACATGTTCATCCTGTCTATCGACGGCACTGTGTTGAAAGAGCGCTATCTGGTTAGCGCCAACTATCCTGGCAAAGTGACAGAGGTTTTTGTCAAGGAAGGTGACGAAGTGCAGGCTGGTACGCAGCTTGCTCGCATCGAGTCGTTCGAGATGATTCAGGAACTCGCCAATATCGCCTTCCGGGACAGCGATCTCGCTATTCGCGAGGGGCAGCTCCAGGGCAAGCTGGACTCAATCACTGCTGTCTTCCCTCTGGCTGATCGCACCGCACGCGAAACGAAAGGCACTTCGAGCCAGTTCGATACCGTCTCGGGGAAAGGCATCGTGTCCTCGCTTGCCAAGGACGATGCGCTTCGCAACAGTCTGCAAGCCGCTGAACGTGTTGCTCAATTGCAGAGCGAAAAGGCAGCGACCGAGAACGAACTGAAGCTGCTTCAGCAATCGCGTGCGATCTACCGTCAGGCGATGGAAAAGCTGAATGGAATCTATGACCAGGGTTTCTTGCGGGCCAGCATGGCAGGAACTGTGGGTGCCAAGGTGCCGCTTCCGGGCCAGGTTGTGAAGTTCAGTGACGAACTTATGCAGATCAATGGTGGAGAGTCCTATATTCTCGCTTACCTGCCGGACGAATATCTGTTCAATGTCCGCAAAGGCATGTCCGTCAATGTTTCCGGCGGAGCACAGTCCGCCAAGGGAAAGATTGAAACCATTCTGACCGTGGCTGATGCTCTGCCCGCGGAGTTTCAAAATATGTTCCGTCCGCGTGATCGGTCTCGGCTGGTTCGCATAGCGCTTAAGAATGAAAATCCCTTCGCAGTATCCCAGAAAGTAACCATTTCCGGCTGCGCTTTCGGGTATTGCTGGGCCAAATAGCGGCTACAATCTACCACTTTCCATAGCAACTGTGTCTACGCGACGGGTTCGTTCGCCTGGGCACGGTTGTCAGGAGATACCGGTTAACAGCTTGACCTGATGTTGTCTCCGATCAGGACCCGCTTGCCTCTGTTAAGAAAAGTTATTATTTCAGATCGTCCTAGTTTCAATGAAAGCCGCGTATACCTTGCCGGAACAGAATTCGAAAATGGAGACAAGGCCGGCGGTCATTCAGGTGAACGATTTATCCGTCGACTATGACGGTTCGCCGGCGCTGACATCCGTTAACGTCTCCGTGAGCGCCGGTCGGATAATTGCGATATGCGGCGCCAACGGTTCCGGCAAAAGCACATTGTTGCGTTGCATGGCCCGCCTGCAAAAACCCTCGCGGGGCAAGGTGCTTTTCGAGGGACGTGACATTAGCGGCATGCGCCGCAACGAACTTGCCAGGAAGGTCGCGGTATTGGGGCAGATGCCCGAAGTTCCTGCGGGTCTTACGGTCGAGGAACTCGTTGAGAATGGCCGCCATCCTCACCGTGGATTGCTCTCGCGCCTTGGGTCGGCGGATCGGGCCATAATCGCTCAGTCGATTACACAGGTCGGCCTCGAAGAACTTCGGCACCGGCAGGTCGCTTCATTGTCGGGTGGTGAGCGGCAGCGCGCCTGGGTCGCTCTTGCTCTGGCACAGAATCCTTCCGTGCTCTTCCTTGATGAGCCGACGAACTTTCTCGACATCCGGCATCAGTCAGAACTGCTTACACTTCTCAAAAAGCTCAACAGGGAGCGTAACCTCACTATCATAGCCGTGCTCCATGATCTCAATCAGGTAATTGAGCTGGCTGACGATGTGATTCTTATGCGCAAGGGGCAGCTTATGGCCTCGGGCACCCCGCACAGCGTCCTGACGAAACAGCATCTCAAGCAAGCCTTCGAGTTCGACATGGACGTTATCGCCCATCCGGTTCTGCCGATCTCCTTCTGTCTGCCGCGCTGGATTGCCGATGATCACGATCAGGCCGCGAGATGACGCTGCGGGACGCCGTCGCGCAAGCCGCGAAGCCAAGAACCTGTGTTTTCGGCCTGTTTATGCTGGCGTCGGTGCTCATGCTGGGCCTGATTATCGCCGAACTCGTTGTCGGCAGCGGTAACGTCGCTCTGTCCGACGTTTTGCAGGCACCATCGCGCACCCAGTCGCTGGCGCAGATCATTATCGAAACCATCCGCCTGCCGCGGGCCCTTGCCGCTGTTCTTGTCGGAGCCGCACTTGCAACTGCGGGCGCGGTCATGCAAACGGTTTTGCGAAACCCACTGGCCGCGCCTGACATACTGGCTGTTACCAGCGGTGCGCAGCTGGCTCTCGTCGTTGCCAGCCTCTTGCTTCCATTCGCTTTTCCGGGTTTTCTTGCAACCATCCTCGGCGGAGCCATCGGTGGAGGTCTCTGCCTTCTGGTGGGCGGCGGATTGCGTGCGCAGCCGGTGCGTCTTGCGCTTGCGGGGGTAGCGATCTCCCTCGCCTTCTCCGCGCTTTCATCGGCGATTGTCCTTATGGCCGACGATCGGGCATCGGGCGTGCTCATGTGGTCTTCCGGCCTTCTGGAGCAATCCGGCTGGACCAAGGTTGCTTCGCTCGCACCAGCAATATTCGGCGGAATATTGCTGCTTGCCCTTTTGGGACGCCAGTTCGATGTGATGGCGCTCGGAAATGATATGGCCTCGGGCCTCGGACTGGGGAAAGCGCCGGCCATCATCGGTTTGCTGGCTACGGTCGTTCTCTCCGGAGCGGCAGTTTCCATTGCGGGACCGATTGGCTTCATTGGCCTCGCCGTTCCGAATTTCCTGCGGGCCGTGGGTTTCCACAAACATGGTATCCTGCTGCCCGCCGCAGCCCTTTTGGGGGCTATCGCACTTCTTGCGGCCGATGTTGCGGCACAGTTGTTGAGCAGCAATAGCGCGATCATCCCAACCGGTGTCTTTGCCGCCTGTTTCGCTGCCCCTGTCCTCATTCTGGTTCTGCGCAGGATCAGGGGGGAGACGCGTAACCGCGCAAACGTCGTTTCAGAAAAAGTTCTGTTTCCGCAGAAAACAGTGCTCTATTCCGTTCTCGCCGGCTTGATCGCGGCGGCTTTCCTGCTCGGCCTGTTCTTCGGCGACGGAGTTGCCGGCTGGCAAACCGATTGGGATACCGTCTACGCACTGCGCATGCCGCGCGTGTTGATCGCCATGGGGGCGGGAGCGTTGCTTGCATGCGCTGGTCTGCTGCTGCAGCTTGTTACCCGCAATCCGCTTTCGGGTCCGGAAACGCTGGGCTTGTCGCAAGGGGCGGCGCTCGCCGGGCTTGCCGGACTTTTGATCGGTGTCGTGCCCGGCAGCCCTTTATTCGCGCTTCTTGCCCTGGTTGGCGCAGGACTGGTCGTCCTGTGCATTTCGCTCCTCTCGACCCGCATGTCGCCGGAGCGCACGGCGCTGACCGGTATTGCCGTTGCCGCGAGCCTCGCGGCAGTCAGCACAGTCATTGTCATTGAAGCCAAATTACAGGTCGCGGAGGCGCTTTCCTGGCTGGCGGGGTCCACGCATGGCCGCAATTGGCATGATGTGGCGGCACTCGCTCCCTGGCTCATCGTCATCCCCTTGTTGATGATACTTGCAAGGTGGTTCGATATTTTGGCGATGGGACGAGATGAGGCGGAATCCATCGGTCTCAACACGATGTCCGCCCGCATCTGGACGATGCTTCTGGCCTCACTGGCAGTGGCAGGTGCTGTAGCGACGGTCGGTGCGATAGGCTTCGTGGGATTGATCGCGCCGCATGCTGCGCGGTTGTGCAGCGGCGCTCGCTATCGTCAGCTGGTGCCCGTTACTGCGCTTCTGGGAGCAATTGTCACCGCCTTCGCGGATATGATTGGAAGGACGCTGATAGCACCGCAGGAAATTCCGGCAGGGATTGTTACCGCCTTCATCGGAGCACCGTTGTTCATTTTGTTGATGCGCCGTAAATCGCGCTAACTGCCCAGCTCAGATGGGCAAAGCACCTTCCACACGGTCAAGCAGGCGCAACATCGACCGGGTGGAACCGAAGGGCCAGATATCCGGGCCAATAGCGTGCACCTGATTGCTTGCGACCATTGGCAGGACAGGCCAGAGAGCACTTTCCGTCAATTCGCGCGGGGGCTCATCGCCAAGAAGGCAGAGATGCGTATCGGGGCTCAGCATGGCGAGATCTTCCAGCCCCAATGTCGTAAAGCCGAAGGATTGGCTGCCAAGATCGACAGCCGGAGAAAAACCGGCTTTCGCCAGTGTCGTCATCGCGGCGGAGTTGGATGTAAAGATGCGCAGACGGGCGATGCCCGGCAATGGCTGCGCAATAACAATCCTGGTTTCCTGCGGCGAGCGCTTCGCCCGGGCTGCGGAAAGATGGTCTTCAAAAGAGGCCCATTCCTTGCGTGCCTCCGGTTCGCGCCCGACCGCTTTGCCGGAAGCCAGAAGCCCCGCTTGAATGTTGCTGTAAAAGTCGGCTTTTTCAGAACCCGCATCAATCAGCAAGGTTGGCGAAATTTCGTTCAGACGAGCCGCAATGGCGCCATGCCGCAATGCGGATGTGATAATGAGATCAGGCTTCAGCCGCATCAGGGCTTCAAGGCTCGGCTGCTGGCGTCCGCCAACATCGACCGCATTGGAAAGCTTATCGTTCCCAATGTTCACCCATTGGCGATAGCCCGCCAGATCTGCAACACCGGCCGGGACAATACCCAGCGAGAGAAGAAGTTCCGTTGCCGCCCATTCGAGCGTTACAATTCTTGTCGGCTCTGCGCGGGCGACAGATGTGAGGGCAGCGAGAGCCGCCCCCACAAGAATATCACGCCGCGAAAAACCGGTTACCATCGAACGCTCGTCGTCGCCACGATGGAGCGACCCTGACCATAATAGCACTGGCTCGTGGAATTGCAGCCAGCCACATATTTCTTGTCGCCGAGATTATAGGCGTTGACCTGCAAGCGATAGTTGCCGATGTCGTAGCGCAGAAACGCATCCACCAGCGTATAGGACGGCACATAGAAGGTGTTGAGCGTGTCGCCCGCCGTCTTTCCGATGCGGCGCACGCCGCCGCCCACGACAAGGTTGCCTTCGATATTGCCGGGCAGGGGCATGTCATAGCTCAGGAACAAGGATTGCTGATTCTTTGGCACGGTATAAGGCAGTTTGCCGATCTGGTCAGGATTCTGGCTTTCGCTGACTTCCGGGTCCTGGAAGCTCAATGCGCCGGTGACGTTGAGCCTGTCCCAAAGACGCGCGGTTCCCTCGAGCTCGACCCCGCGAACCCGCACCTCGTCGGTCTGGTAATAAACGCCGGAGATGCGGTTCACGACATTTTGCTGCTCGGCTTCGAAAGCCGAAAGCGTGACAGTGTAATCCTCTCCCTCCGGTGCATATTTCAAGCCCACTTCCTTCAGGGTGCCGGTCGTGGGTTTGAGCGGCGTATCGGCAAGCGTCAATGTCGGCAGGAAGGAAGTCGAGTACAGGGCATATGGCACGAAGCCTGAATCGAACAGATATGCCACGCCGACGCGGCCGGTGAACTTGTCGGGATCCTGCTCGTAATCCGTGGTCTTCCCAGATGAAAGCGCGGTCTGCTCGGAACGGATGCTGACGAAATCCTTGCGGCCGCCCAGCGTGACGCGCAGCTTGCCGGCTTCGATCTGGTCCTGAACATAAATGCCGGTCTGGTACTGTTTCTGCAAAAGCCGTGTCGTCGGCGACAGCTCGGCGAGAGGCTGGTCGTAGGTCGGGTTGAAGAGATCCTGCGACGGGCCGCTTGCCGAGGCGGTATAATTGTCGAGGCGTTGCCATTGCTGGTCGACGCCCACAAGGAGCGTATGCGCCAACGGCCCCGTATCGAAACGCGACTCCAGTTGCGTATCGAAGGCAATCGCATCGAGTTCGGGCTGGGCCAGATAGTTGGTGCGGGGGATCGTATGTCCATCCCAGCCCTTGGTTGGAATGACGCCCGTGAACAGATTGCGGTAATCTGTCTTCATATGCGAATAGCGAAAATTCTGACGCAGGGTGAACGTGTCGTTGAAGCGGTGCTCGAAATCGTAGCCCACATAACCGATCTCTTTCTTGTAGATCGCATTGCGCGGGTCGCCATCGGTAAAGTCGCGTGAGATCGTCTGTCCTGTCGGATTTGGCAATACGCTGCCATAGGCCGGAATTATGACGCCGGCCTGTCCCATATTGTCCCTCAGGTAGCCGCCGGAAACCACGAGGCTGGTATCCGCATCCGGCCGCCAGGCAAAGCTGGGATTGATCGCAATGCGATCATTCTTGCCCAGATCGTAGGAGGTGTTGCTATCGCGGAAAATGCCGTTCAGGCGATAGGTGAAGCGGGGGTCGTTGTTGATCGGCCCTGTAATATCAGCACCGAATTCCTTGCGCTCGAAGCTTCCGCCACGCAGATAGATCTCGCGCGAAGCTTCGGCCTGCGGCTGCTTGCTGACCATATTAACGATACCGCCGACATTGCTCTGGCCGAACAGGGCGGAACTCGGGCCGCGCAGGATTTCCACACTTTCCAGAGAATAGGGTTCGACAACAAAGCCCGAATAGCCGCCAGGTTGGCTGGCGATCTGCGGAATGCGCAGACCATCCAGATAAAGATCGGCGGGAAATCCGCGCACTGTAAAATAGTCCGAACGAACATCCGCACCATAGCGCTGTGCGTTCACATTGGCGCTATAAAGCATCGCTTCGCTGACCGACTGCACTGCGCGGTCATTCATATTGTCACGGGTGACGACCGAAATGGACTGGGGCGTCTCGCGGATCGGCACGTCGCTTTTGGTTGCGGCACGGCTATATTCGGCAATGTAACCTTCCACAGGCGCACGCGGGCCTTTCCCATCGGACGTCTGTATCTCAATCGTGTCGAGCTTGAGGATTCCAGTCTCTTGCGCTGCTGATGGAGCCGCGATTGCGATGGAAGCCGCGCCACCAAGAATTGCGGTTTCCAGCAGACATCTGACGCTCGTCCGTCGCGATTTCTTTGTGCCCTGTTTGCGCGCAGCACCACTCGTATTCAATTCGGCTCTCCTTGCCGACCAGCAAGCGGGCGGCACGTTACCCCGCTGGCTAATCATGGCTGCGGGCTATGCAATGATTTTGGCGTTGCGCAAACTTGAATTTCAGAATAATTCTAATTTGTGCTTATCAATGAACGCGTTACGCAGCCGAATATATTTCAGCAACCTTGATGGAGTCAGGCCAAACTCCGTTGCAATCGGGTCGAAATTCTGCAATTTCCGTCAAATATGACAATTTCAGTCAAATTGGGCCAAACGGAAATCTGCATGCGACCGAAACACGCCATCGACTATCAGAATTTACCGCGGCCTTTGGCCGTCATGCGGCGTGAATACAAATCAGGCATGAACTTTGGCTGGCACAGTCATCGCCGCGGGCAATTGCTCTACGGGAATACCGGTTACATGACAGCGCTGACCGAAGAAGGCGCCTTCATGCTGCCAAGCGGCTATGCGGTGTTGCTGAGACCCGATCTGCCGCACGCCGTGGAAACGTTCGGCGAAACGGAAATGTACTCAGTCTATGTCGAGGAGAACATTTCGCGCGACTTGTGGGAGGAAACGCGGGTCCTCAAGGTCTCCGCACTCCTCGATGCCAGCATTCAGGCGCTCGCGAACGAGCCGCTGCTTTATGACGAAGCCGGACGCGGCCGTCATCTATGCGCTCTCATTCTCGATGAAATCCGTTGCGCGGGCAGACAACCGCTGACGGTACCGCTTCCAGCAGAAAAACAGCTACGAAAACTGTGCCGGAATCTTCTTGGAAATCCGGGTCTGGACCTTACCATCGACGATTGGGCCGAAGAGGTTGGCATGAGCCGACGGACTATGACCCGCAAGTTTCGCCAGGAAACGGGGATGAGCTTTATCGAATGGCGTCAGCGCCTGCGGGCTTCCCATGTCATGCGCCGGCAGGCGGAAGGCGTCCCGTTGGCAGTGGCGAGTGTGGAAGCGGGCTATCAAAGCGTTTCAACGTTGCGCAAGGTCATGAAAAGGTTCCGCCTGATGTAACGGGTTCCGCGTTAAAAGCCGCGACGATGCGTTTCAGCTTGGCATTGCTCTTCAAGTTGCGCCAACAGCTCTATCTCAGACGCCGTCGTAATCGTAGTAAAACATGGCATGCTCCCCACGATGCTCTACAACTCACCAACTCTTCTGCATGCGTCCGAGCTCTATGAATCTTTTGCGGCGTGATGTTTCATCAAGGTTACATTCCAAAACCTATATCGGCATGAATATTTTCTCGTGGCACATAATTGATCGGTCTCATCACTCCTCGCTTGAGTTTTTCGAGGAGTCTTTCTTGTGTTGCACGGCGGAATTACCCGGCATTGATGAAATTTCCCTGCCCCTCCCATAATGAGGCTGCGCAGCAGAAGCCTTGGAACCCAATTCATCGACGGCTGAGTGTCACGAAGCACAATCGTCAGACAATCCTCTTTTTCGGTTTATCCGCCCATCGCAAACGTCACAGAATTTGACTTTTGTCAGCCTGGATGACTAATGTCAGAAACTTCAACGAAAGCACCCCTATGCCTGTCCGACCGAATGACCAGATCATCCACAAGGCCGCGTGGCTCTATTATACGCACGGCCTCCGCCAAGACGAAGTAGCTCAGCGGCTTGAAATCTCCCGTGCCTCGATTGCGATGTATCTGCGTAAAGCACGCGAGATGGGGATCGTCACGATCTCAACCTCCTCCGAACTGTTTTCAGACGACGTGCTAGCGCGTGAGCTCGAGGATGCCACAGGCCTGACCACTGCATGGCTGGTGCCGGAAGACCGCCAGGCAATGGACCCGGCGGCTGAAATGCCGGTCGTCGCCGCTTCTGTTTTTCTTGAACTCCTCAACAAGGACGACCGGGTGGGCGTCGCCTGGGGCCGAACCGTTTATCATATTGCCGATGTGATGCCCTTTGCAGATTTAAGCGGCGTTACCGTTGTGCAGCTTTGCGGCAATCTCGGTGCGCCCTATTCCTACCGGCCGGACCAGTGCACTACGGAAATCGCCCGCCGCCTCAATGCGGAAGGCATCAACTTCTATGCGCCCCTCGTGCTTTCGTCCGAGCGTCTTGCCGACGAACTGCGCGGCGAATCCGTTATCAAGGAACAGCTCGCGACGATCCCGGACTGTAATCTGGCGCTCTATTCCGTTGGCGGCATCGAGGATGACAGCCATCTCGTCAAATGCGGGGCGCTTTCAGCCGACGACATGCACGCCCTAGGCGAAAAGGGCGCTGCCGGTGTCATTGCCGGACAGCTGATTGACCGCGATGGCCAGTGGCTGGATTGCAATCACAACAGGCGTTGCATTTCCGCCGATCTCGATTCCATTCGCGCCATCAAGAAGCGCATGCTTGTCGTGCAGGAAGACAACAAGTTCGAGCCGCTGGTGGCGGCTTTGAAGGGCGGCTTTGCTTCCCATCTCGTCGTTACGACCTCCATGGCGCGCCGGATACTGGATCGCTGGAGCAAGGATGGGCTTGGCAAAAGCGGTTCAGAAAAGGCTTGAGCCAGAAATTTAGGAGCCTGCGATACCCGTGTGCTGGCGTATCGTGATGGGCTGCGAGTCTCGACTGGTACTGCATCGCGGCGGCAATGCGCTGATCTTCGGACTGGGCAGGCAACGTCCCCAGCCTCCAACGGCACAGAAAAGGGCGGTCTATCGGACCGCCCTTCTACACTCGATTATACTTGGATTCAGGGCTTCGGCATCCATGCAGGCATGGCAATATCGGCATGGGCGAACTGCGGCAGCTTCACGCCCAGCTCTTCCATATTTTTGATGTCCTGATCGTTGAGGTCTTTCTGCGTGATCAGCGTCGGCGGCACGATGACCTGCTTGCCCGGATCTTCACCGGCCAGCAGCATGGCGAGCGAGCGCACAGAAACCTGACCGACTACAGCCGGATTGGTCGCTGCCGTCGCAACCCACGCAGAACCGGCTTCGCGCATGGCGGCGATGTCGGAGGTCGAGATATCCGCCGAATAAATTTTCACGTCGGAAGACATGCCAGCTTCGTCGACCGCGATCTTCACGCCCTTGGCGAATTCGTCATATGGTGCGAACATCACGGTGATATCAGGGTTGGCGGAGATCACGGAACGTGCCTGATTGGCGACCGAATTGGCGATGGGGTTATCCATCGTGCCAAACTGGGCAGCTTCCTTGATACCGGAATATTTCGCCTTAAACTCTTTCCATTTCTCGTCACGACGGTCGAGCGGCGCGATACCTGCGACATAGACATAGCCCGCTTTGAAGCTCTCGCCGTTATCCTTGATCGCCTGCTCAAGTGCCAAACGAGCAAGGTCATGATCGGACTGTTCGATTTGCGGAATCTTCTCGTTCTCGACATTCACATCGAAAGCAACCACCTTGATGCCTGCGTCGACCGCACGCTTGGCGGCTTCCTTCATGGATTCCGTCAGGCCGTGCTGGATGATGATGCCCTGTACACCGAGCGCGATGGCCTGATCGACCATATCGGCCTGCAGGGCCGCATCCTGGCGACTGTCGAAGACTTGAAGTTGAACGCCCAGCGCCTTGGCCTGCGCTTCAACGCCTGCAAGGTAGGACTGGAAGAAATCGCCTGTCGACAGATAGCGCACGAGCGCGATCTTCACATCGCCCGGCTTGTCAAAAGGTTTCGGCATTTCGGCCGCAAGCGATGGCGCAGCAAATGTTGCTACAGCCATCAGCCCGAGCGTCAGCTTGCCCAGGGTTCGACGCGTGAAATTCATGTCAGCCTCCTCCACTGATCAATATTGGTAGCCCGCTGAAGGTTCCCGCCTCAGCGTTTGCCTCTTTTCGAGAGCGCAAAGGTGAAAATCAGGGCGATGACGAGCACGGCGCCCTTGACGAAATCCTGTGTGTAATAAGGCGCGTTCATCATCGTCAGGCCCTGCAAGAGGATGCCGACAAAGAGAGCGCCGACTGCGGTGCCAAACGCGTTCGGTTTGGCGGCGCCAAGCACTGCGAAACCAATGAGGGCTGCGGCAACGGCATCGAGAAGCAGATTATTGCCCGAGGCGATATCACCGCGCCCGAGGCGGGCGGCGAGCAGAATGCCTCCGATAGAGGCGAAGACGCCCGAGATGATATAGGCCGAGATCTTGTAGGCATTGACCGGCGCGCCTGCGAGGCTTGCCGCACGTTCATTGGAGCCGACAGCATACATCATGCGGCCGAAGCGGGTGTATTCTAGGAAGAACCAGATGACGATAGCGAGCACGATCAACACCACTACTGAAACTGGCACCAGATTGGGCAGGATGAAATCAAAGCGGTGGCGACCGAGAGCCAGAAAGGCCGGGCTGAAGGCGCCGGTGGCCGTCGAACCATCTGGCAGCGTCATACCTGTCGCGATTGAGCGGCCCTCGGTTGGGATGCGCTGCAGGCCGAGCAGAAGGAACATCATTCCCAGCGTCGCCAGAAGATCAGGAACACGCATATAGACGATGATGATCCCGTTGATCAGACCAACAATCACGCCCACAGCAAGACAGACGAGCGTCGCGGTCAGAGCGTCGCCCCCCATAACCACCATCACGTAGGACGAGGCCATCATGGCTGTGGTGGCAACCGAGCCGATGGAAAGATCGAAGCCCCCCACAACGAGTGTCGCCGTGACGCCGAGCGCAAGGATGCCGGTGATTGAGACGGATTGCAGGATGAAGACCGCACTCTGGGGTGAAGCAAACCCACCCGTCACAGCCGAAAAATAGAGCACCATGCCAGCAAGCAGCACGAGGAAGCCATATTTGATCGCGGTTTCCCTGATGTTCACGCCCCCAGACGGAGCTGCGGCAATGGCAGCAGGTTTGCTCTCTTCACTTATCATCATGCACTGACCTGTTGATGGGATTGTCCGGCAATCTCCGAGAGGAGCCGCTCAACATCGATGTCGACATTGCGGTGCTCGCCCACAATCGTGTGTTCTGACATTACGAATATGCGGTCCGCGATTTCGAAGGCTTCATCGAGTTCCGTCAGGAAAAGAATTGTAGTGCGCCCGGCTGCGGAGGCGCGCAACTTTTCACCTATGTCGCGACGAGCGGCGATATCGACGCCCTGGAAGGGCTCGTCTAGGATAAGCAGCCGCGACGGCTCCGAAAGCCAGCGGCAGACCATAACCTTCTGCTGGTTTCCGCCGGACAATGTCTGCATCTCATCCCGCTCGTTGCGGCAAACGACGCCAAGCGACGAAATCTGCTGGCGCGCCCTTGCCTTCTCCGCCCGGCGGCTTGAGATGCCGAAAGTCGAAAGCCGGCGCAGAAACGGCAGACTGATATTCTCATAAATATTGAAGTCCGGCACGATGCCGCTGATCGCGCGGTCTTTGGCGACAAGAAAAACGCCTTTGGCAATCGCTTGACCAGTCGTCTTCGGTGCATAGCTCACACCGTCCAGCGCCATTTCGCCCGCTATCGGAGCGCGCGCGCCAAACAAGGTTTCCGCAAGCGCTGTCTTGCCGACACCGACAAGACCCGTGACAGCGACGATCTCCCCATCGCCGAGATCAAAATCGAAGGGCCGCGTCTGTTGGGAAAGTCTGAGGCCACGCACGCTGAAGACCGGATGACCGGCATCGCGTACGGCAACGGCACCAGCCGATACCTTGCGCCCAAGCATGGCATTGACCGCCCCCTCGTAATCCAGCTCCGGTCCCTCGAAACGGCCAGTGATGCGACCGTCACGCAGCGAAACGATGCTGTCGGCAAGGCGGCGAATATCCGACATGCGGTGCGAGATATAGAGAATGGCCACACCCCGCGCCTTCAGCCGGTCAACGAGGCTGAACAGACGGTCCGCCTCGGCACTGGAAAGCGACGATGTCGGTTCGTCGAGGATCAGCACTTTCGGTTCATGCGCCATGGCGCGCGCAATCGCCACCATCTGCCGATCCGCAAGCGTCAGGTCGTTGATGCTGGCCGAAAGGTCGATAGCAAGACCCATGCGCGAGGCGACCGCCGCCGCTTCGCGACGCACCCGGCGCGGATTGAAAAACAGCCGCGCTCCACGCCCGTTCAACCGGTCGAGTGTGAGATTGGTCGCGACATCGAGATCGGCGACCACGCCGTCGTTAATGTTCTGGTGCACAGTGACGACGCCCGCCCGGATCGCCTCGGCAGGCGTCGCTGGATCAAAGGCGGCGTCCGCCAGCGTGATCGCGCCAGCGTCCTTTGTGTAGACGCCCGAGAGGATGCGCACGAGCGTCGATTTTCCGGCGCCGTTGGCACCCATCAAAACCGTCACTGCGCCTGCTTTGAGGTTGAGGTCCACACCCTGCAAGACCGTTACCGGCCCAAAGGATTTACGCACGCCCTCAATGCGAAACACTGGCTGTTCGCTCATAAATTCCTCCCATTGACGCCACGTTAAAATAGGCGTCCGTCAAATGTCAAGGCGATTGACATTTGACAGAAAGATATCTTAGCTCTGATAAAGACAGCATAGCGGCGCTTGGTGGAGGCGGCCCATGCGCAGGAGGAGGACATTATGGACAGCCACGTCTTCGAGGCGCTGAGCACAGAGACATTGCCGGTTCGGCTTGGCGGCAATGCAGCCCTGAAAGAGAAGGTCGGAAGCGACCCGTCGCGCTGGAAAATCCGGGAAGTCGGCGATGGCAACCTCAATCTTGTCTTTATCGTGACGGGCGAGACGGGAGCCGTAATTGTGAAGCAGGCGCTGCCCTATGTGCGTCTCGTCGGCGAAAGCTGGCCCCTGCCGCTCAAGCGCTCCTTTTTCGAGTACCATGCCCTGAAACGCCAGGGCGCACGCGATCCGGGCAAGGTGCCGGAAATCCTGCACTTCGACGAAGCGCAGGCAATCATAGTCATGGAATTCCTGACACCGCACATCATTCTGCGCCGTGCTCTGATTGAAGGTCGCGAGCTTCCCAAAATCGGTCGCGATCTCGGCCTCTTCGTCGCCCGTACCCTCTTCCGAGGATCCGACCTTTCCATGGTGACGCGAGAAAAGAAGGCGGACGTGGCTCTATTCTCCGATAATGTCGAGCTTTGTGACATAACGGAAAATCTCGTCTTTTCCGATCCCTATTTCGAAGCAAAGCTCAATCATCACACCACGCCGCAGCTCGATCCAATCGTAATGGAACTGCGCGCAGACCGTGAACTCAAGGTGGAAGCGCAACGGTTGAAGCACCTCTTCTCCGCCAAGGCCGAGACACTCTGCCATGGCGATCTGCACACTGATTCGGTCATGGTGACCGACGACGAAAC
>Ga0182735_1000440_pt1 | contig 34377 bp, 24 predicted proteins | sample eDN5th30CKraftMG_FD_128524 | JGI IMG/M metagenome (GOLD analysis project Ga0182735, IMG submission 128524) | Enriched Miracle-Growth compost microbial communities from Emeryville, California, USA - eDNA 5th pass 30_C Kraft MG (version 2) (version 2) ...
CCGCGAAAGGCCGGTTGCTTTTTGCGAAAGGCCGGCCTATATGGCCGGTTCTTGAGCGCGCCCATCGTCTAGCGGTCAGAACGCCTTTGTACCCCTACCACCCTACCAACTATTTGACAGGAAGGGAAAGAGACTGGTAGGCCTACCAAGTGCGTTCTAGGTGGGCGTGCCGAGCAGTTGGTAGTCGAGCAACAAATTGCTCCCTTCGTCTAGCGGTCAGGACGTGGCCCTCTCACGGCCAAAACAGGGGTTCGATTCCCCTAGGGAGTACCACGGTTGCACTGCCCATTAAGAGCCGCGGTAGCTTCTTAAGATTTTTTCAAGCGCCTCCATAAAACCAGGATCAGCAAGACGACGACCGTCCTTTGTCGAAATGCCCCCGTCAGTTGTACAATCTAAGCGAAGCGCTTTCAGTTTCCGGCCAGTAAGGAAGTCTCTTATAGCCTCCAGCTCAGCTTCGTTTAGTGCAAGGTCGTTATCCAGCGGTCGGTATTGAGACTCGTCCGATTGTCCGACCAATTGGACGATCGGCGCCCCTCGCACCTGTTTCAGGGTATCGAGTTGGCTTTTATAGCTTCTGTTTTGGGTCACCAGCAATGCAACTTGATGCCGGAGAACGAGATCAGGTATTGCTGAAAGTTCACTTTCCCCCATGATCTCGTTTACTGCTACGCGAGATGGTTTTCGCGAACGAACAACAATCTCTGCGGCATTTTCCCACGCACGATAGAGTTGCTGAAAGGGATTGGCTCCACCTCTTTTGTTCCGAATCGACGATTCCGCAATACTCTGATCAGGGGATGGGAATCTTGACGCATATGCCGAGACTACACTTGGCACTGTCAATCTCTGCTTTCCATTCAAGACAATATGTCGACAAACATCATCGAGATTCCCAAGCTTTACTCTAATTGTTGAGCTTGTTGCGTTTCTCCGCAATTCCTCCAACTTGACAGCGACAATTTTGATTGCCTGAGTGCTTGGAGCATCGGCCAAGTCGAACTCTCCATCACTAGCGGTTATGAAAATGAATTTGGGAGGGTGATGAAGCACTGGAATTTAGTTCCAGGGTTGTATTAGGCGATCTCCCTGACAGATTTAGCGGTAGGCTCTGGAGAGGCTTTCCAATGGTACGCCTACAGACATCTTCGAGACACCCTTGGAGTCCAAAATCTGCTAAGGTTTTGCTCCCCTCGATAAGGGTCTGTGTCTCTTCGGCTCCAATCTCACTAAGGAGCAACGCTGCGAAGGCGTCCGCCGATGCTCGTCGTTCCTCTATGGAAAGGGGAGTAAGTCTTAGGGGAACGTACCCCTCGCGGTAGCAAATCGTATCTACGAAGTTGTCACGTTCACGTTCGAGCTCAGCGGATTCAAGTGATGGATAAAATCGGCTAATCTGAACGACAGCATCGGTGAGTTCGAAGCGGGTCGAGATACGGCCCTCAACCTTTGGCAACCCTGATTCGCGGACGATCATTGGAATTTTGCTATCATCAGGAGTAGAAATTTCATTGAGTGCACGAATCTGCTCAATCAAGACCAACGTTGCGTGAAGGTCGGCATATGCTTGATCACGGGCGTCGATATCGGCATTCCATTCCGCTTCAAGAACAGCAATACGTCGGCGCATCTCTGAAGACGAGGGTTCGTTTCTACGACTCAACTCCCTACGCCGCAGTTTGAGCGCCTCCAGTTCTCTTTCTCTTTCTGCAATGCGCAGATGAAGAGCATCGACGTGCGCCGAAATTCTATTAGCGTGACCCCAAGCCGGAATGAGATAGGGATATCCGCTAACCATAAACCGGCAACGTACGCAGTTCTTTGCACCCCCGGGAACCGGCCCGTAGATTGACTTGTCAATTCCATTGTGGACCCGCCTTGTTCTCAAAGCGCCGCCGATGTGACACAAGGTCCCGCCGTTCGGACAAATACAGAAATCCATTCTTGACCAGAAGCTCGGCTCTGAAAACTGACCCTTCATTTGCCGCAGTCCATCGTCGGATAGTGTCGCAGTCATTCTCGCAGCGTGCTCGAACGAGGCATTCTGAAGGAAAACAGGGAAATCGAGCGCAGATTTAGCCAGCGCTTCCATCCGCGCATTTGTAAGTATTTGACTAACATGCGCCGGCTCAAATTTAGCGTAGCTGAGTGTCATTAATATCGTCGCATGCCCGGCCACAAGCTTACTTAAAATAGCAATCGGCACTCCTTCGTTCAAAAGACTGGTGATCGTCGACGAACGCATCCCGTGCATGGTGAAGATTGACTTCCTCGGTGCCCCGGAACTATCACGTGTCGTAATAATCACAATCGGCGACTCAGGGTCATCGGAGTTCAATCGACGCTCTAGTTCATCGAGCGCGTCATAGAAGAATTGTAGCAGAGCTTTATAGGTGGGTGGCGCTTCCCGTCCTCGTGCACCCCCGTTAGGCGGGTATCGGAATAAATAGAACCGGGACGGAATGCTACTTCGTACGCTCTTTGTTGGCTCATCTTGAAATATCCCCTTAGGTATTTCAGAGAACGGCAGCGGTCCGTCGACAGAATTGTATTTTTCCTGCCACGCTCGCATGGCAGCTAAATTTTGAAGAGCGTCAGTAAGCTCCCAAGGGATCTCGTAGCCTGACGTCTCATCAAATAGTGAAGTTGCATCTTGAGTCTTATTAGAGTTAATCCAGAAGCCCGTTATCGTTTGATCATCGGCGCCGAGGCTTCCCATCTCTCTAAATACGCCACGCTGCTGATTGCGCACCCCAGCAGCCTTCCAGTAACCCGCATGTTTGCTAGAAGACTCCTCCCAGCGGCCGGTATCTTCGTTCCATCGCCTCGAGTCGCCTTCCCCGCTATCTAAGCGCCGCGCCTGAATTCCTCGAAGTGGAAGATCGAGCATTAATAGAAGGAGCCTCGGCAATACTTCACAAAAGACTGGGATAGCCTCACCCGTCTCTGGATTTTCCCACATAATCCAATGACGGGGTCGGCCATTTTTGTCAGACATTTGACTTTTCGGCCAAGCGAAATCATCGTCCGATATGATCCTCACTAATTCCCTGTGATATTTTTGCGGCATCGGTCGTGCCGCAACCTCTGTCCCATTGCTCCTGGATATTAGTGGGCTAAATTTCTTCTTGAATCTCTCGACATCCGTCTTTGCTAATGCGAAAGCCAATGTTGGATTGCCGTCGGACCCTCTGCTTTCCTCCTGCATCCATTTTCCGTACTCGTAGAAAATTCCTACAGCGCTTATCCGCAAAGATGGTGTTGACCACGTCTCGGCTTCTTTTATTACATGCAACACAGTAGATCTCGATAATGCTATTATAGCGTTATTCGTTTCGTCGCTTGGGAGTCGTCCTAGTGCTTCGCCGATCAATGTTTTGGTTCGGAGGTATGTTTTCGTTTGCAGCAAATGGAGTTCGTCTACCCATCTGTCAAAACTCGTGTCGAACCATTTGAGGTGCGGTCTGTTCCAAGTGTGAACTTTCCTGCTTCCTCTTGTTTGATACCCTTTTTCGTCAATCTCTCGACCAAAATTCGGGTCATTTCTGGACATAGCCAGCACATGAACGCAGAAGCGAATAGATCGGTGCGTCCATATTGTTGTCCAATTCGCCCATTCACCCTCTGGTCGCATCATCGAGGCCAGGGCCGAGATGTGAAATGGCTGAAAATCCTCTAAGTTATTCACATCGAAAGACGAGTACAGGAATGCCACCAACATCTTCCACATAACGAATGCCAAGTTGCTTCGTCGTACAGGCGATCTTACCGCTATCATGGCGGGTAAATCTTCCATAAGGCCTCGTTGATCGACGATATCCGGGTCGACATCCGACAATACATGCACAAACCACTGTTCGTGGACTTTCCCGAATCCAGATCTCCCCCAAAGAAAACCTAGTGGAAATAGGACTAATTGCTGACTGTGCATGTCTAGCAATTCACGAAGCGCCTCCTCCCTGATAAAGAGATTGCCGTGGGCCGCTTGCTCAACCATCGCTTCGACGGTATCGGCAAATCGAGTGTTATTAACTTCGTCGCTGTCAGGAATGATTGCGAACCTTGCCTCGTCACTATTGAACCAACGGTCCCCCATCTTCGAGGCAACTATGACATGCTTGTAGGTTAGGCTTTCCATTCAACCCTCCCTCCGGCAGTGATGTATTGATGGAGTCCCAGGAGCGCTCTTGAACTCTCGTGCCCGAGTGGCGGAATATTGATCTGTTCCCCATTTTGCCGGGCGCGTGCAGTATTCAGCTGATTGTTGACTTCTTCTCGGGTGGGAACCGTATAGGGTACTTGTGAAAGAAAATGACGATGGTGCAGACCTTTTTTGATTACCTGCGCCGGGACGCCGAGATTCATTAGCGTTTGTCCATACAGATGGCGCATTCCCTGGGTCGTTGTTCCATGTGATTTCCCATGTGGCAGCCCGATCCTCTCAACAGCTGCTTGATGATTGCGGCTATGAGCTTTCGGTGAGTACGGATCACCGATCATCCCCTCAGCATGCCCGCCCCGCGGGTCGACTTCTGATACGAACAAAAATGGATGATTGTATCCGCCACGGCTGAGGCGTTGCGTCATGATGGGCGTACGGATGTAGCGCAGATAGCCGATATATAGTGTCCAGAAAAGTGTGGCAGCGGTATCGTCAAGCCAATATACGAACGATTGATGATCCTTATTCATGTCCATACCTTTCCAGCCGGCATGGTATGCTGAGCGGCTAACTAGGTGTCTGGGTTTCAGGCCATAGAGATCCATGAGAGCGGTCTCGCGAGTCGCTCGCTTTTGCTTGTCGAATAGGAGTTGCGGATATTCGACGAACGCTTCGGAGGGATGGTTCAACACAACCAACGCGTGCCCGGGTTTTCCAGGCTCTTCAACGACATCCTGCACCCATAAATGGAGTGATTCGCTATGGCGGAGGCCACCCCATCCATCGAGAAGGAGTATTAATTGATCCCGAACTTTGTAAGCTAGGAATGGGTTTGTTTTGTCATGACAATTGGGTCGCGCGTAACCCTTCCATAGCAAGCGTTCTGCATGCTTCGGCGGGAAGAATTTTACCGGCTCGGCCCCAACGCCAATGGCGTTCGGCCCAAGTTTGACAACCCGCTCGCACTTTATCCGAGAAGGACTTCTCCGTAGATGACTCAGAAGGGAGATTTGGCGCAGTCTTCCCCAGAGGATATAGTCGGTAAAAGTGAGAGGATCTTCCGGTATCGCCTGCGTTGCGGCGCTCAAGCAGCGATCACCATATTCTTCATGGCACCATTTAGCGAACTCTTCGATGCCGGCCAGCAACACCTTCGCCCTTCCCAAGGGGGTAGGCGGCCAATAAAGACCTGATGGGTCGCAACCGTTACGGATTGTTCCAGTACGGAGCGCTAAGGCGAACTCTCGGAAGAGCATCTTTTGTGGATTGCGCTTCTCCTGGGTCGCACGGTTGTTGATGCTCGCACCCATCACCATTGAGAAATCCCAGAGGAGGCCTAACCCGCGAACGGCCGTGTCTTGCCATGTTGTCGAGCGAAAATAGTGCTCCTTTTGGTAATTTATGATGGGTGCCACGGTTGAGACCGTTCCGTCCCGACGCCGGAGATGAAGTGCCCGAGCGGTCCATCCCTCGGGCATTCCTGCGACAGGAAGCGCTGAGGTGGTGTGAAATAGCGGATATGGGCCTTTCATGCAGAGCCCCTATGTGATCGACTCTCGACCCATGGACTAGTCAATGTCAGTTGGTGGACATTCTTCATGACAAGGCCGCTGGAGGCGCCTTCAGGGAAACTATCCATGGGAGTCGATCCTAACGCTGTTCTTTCGACGTTTGTCGCTGTTCAGGTAGATCTAATGCGGTCGGGTTTCCCGCGATCAGATACTTCGTTGTGATCACTGGTTCTTCATGTCCTCGGAACAACCGGAGGAATTCCATTGGGACAGAAAAGTCGGATACCCAGCTTTGGAGCCCGCCGTCTGGGCATTTCGTCCCCGGAGAGCGCGGAGTACCGTTCAACTCAGGTGCACATGTCTGGTGTCGGCGCTGTGTGGTCTGGTCTGTCCCGTTCCTCTCAGAACACCGGCGGTTGTGCTCAAAATCCTTCATCACTCTGCTCCTTCACTAGCTCGCACGTGCAAGCATGAGGGCGGTGACACTGAATGAGCAAGTGGAAGGAAAATCGAACGGCGCCTCTCGAAACACGAGGCGTGAATTGCAATAATTATTGGAAAATCAGTTATTTAAGTTTATGCTCAAGGACTCGACCAAACGACCGTACAAGAACTCAGTTCTTGACGGCAAGGCTTCGATTTTTTCAATGAAAAGGATTAAACCTGTGGATAATTCATTTCGGCCGCTCTTCGGCCTTGTCTCAGAGGCAATTTTACAAGGGTTCGGCTTCGCCGGATTGGATACCTTACTGATCGGGTGATTCGCCTCCGAAGGCAATCTTAGAATAGCAATTTGTGCACGTTCCCCGGTGTGATTTTGCCTAGGAAGCGCCGTTCCATTCTCGGTCCCGCTACCCCTTGGCAGCCGTGCTGCTCACGGATGGGAAAACACTTATCATTGGTCGGAGTGACCGCCTACATGACGTAGGTCTTCGAGAAACTCTGACCCGGGTTTCGTGCAGGACAGGAACAAGCGATCTCGGGCCCTCGTTGCGGCGACATAAAGAAGCTGCCGTTCCGTCGCGATGACCTCGTCCAATTCAAACTCGTCGGCAACGTCGGCCACTCGAGCCGCCAACGGCAGAACGCCTTCATCGCACGCGACGACGAGCACCGTCCTGAATTCCAGACCTTTGGCGAGGTGCATGGTGCCAACCAGAGCGGCCGCCTCGCCGTTGGATTTTCCGGAAGACACCGTCCGATGAGGAAGCGTGGCAGCTTCGGCAATTGCCCGGGCGCGGGGTAGTTCAGCCAGAGAGCGGACGAAAATGGCGATCTGCTCGGGTGGAATACCGTCTTCGAGCGATTGGCGAATGAAGGCGGCTGCAGCCTCCCGTTCCGCGGCCTCGTCGTCGGCAATCAGCACCGTCGGCTCGATGCCGTCGAACACCGATACCGCGCCGCGGCGATCGTCCTCCAGTCCGTCCACATCGCGGATGGTCTTTGGAAGGAGACGATCGGCCATCTGCCTGATCTGCTGGGACGTGCGGTAATTCACCTTCAGCGTGAAGGAGCGTCCGCGTACGTCGATGCCCAGACCCTTCCATGAAAAAGGCTGCTGGAAGATGCGCTGGCCGATATCGCCGGCAAAGAAGAGTGCCTCCGGGCTGTCGGGCGCGATGGCTGCGAGGAAGCGCAGTTCCGGAACGCCGAGGTCCTGCGCCTCGTCGACCACGATATGCGTGAAGGGCTTCTCCGCCCGCGCCGCATAGGTCTGGGCCACGCTGTCGAACAGCGAAGCCGGTGTGAACAAGGCTTTCTGTCGAAGTGCCTCACGCACGCGCGAAAACACCTGCCACAGCGCCTCGCGCTGCTTCTGGCCCAGGCGGTTCTTGCGGCCCATGCGGGGCACATCGGCATAGGCTTCGGCGCTGTCGATGCGCCAGGCGTCCATGACGTTCTCCCATTCCGAGATCAGAAAGCGCGGAGAGAAACCCTGTACGCCGCTCTCGCTGGCTGCTTTCTCGATCATGCCCCGAACGGCAGCGCGATCGGCGACGTGCGCCTTGCGCCCGGTTGTCAGCGCATGAAGTTCTTCGGCAATCCTGCGGAACGAGGCGACAGTGACGCGACTCTCCACATCGACCCGGCCGCCGGAAAGCACGGCGAGCTTGCGCTCCAGTGCATCAGCCAGCGGATCGGAGAAGGTGGTGAGCAACACGCGTGCATCCGAGTTCAGACGAAGGATGCGCATCACCCGGTGCAGGGCAACCACCGTCTTGCCGGTTCCGGCCGATCCGGCGACGCGAACCGGGCCGGAATAATCGCGCTCGACGACATCGCGCTGCAATGGATGCAGGAACACCGCCCATTTCTCGAACGGGGCATCGAGCGCGGCCCGGAGTTCCTCCAATCCTTCGAGGATGCGGAAGCGGCGCATCGTGTCGGGATGCGCCATCGGGTCTTCGACGGGAGCCGCGGCAGGCTTCAGAACCCCGGTCGCGGCATATTCGAGCAGCGCCTCGGCCGCCTCCTGCGGCAGATGGGCGGCGAGCGCGAAGAAGGTTTCCTCGGTGGCCTTTGCGACATCGTCCAGCCAATCCGCCGGAACGCCGACGGAAAGCAGTTCGGCATGGGTCAAGCGGTCGAAGATCGGAGGCTGGGCCGACGCGGCCTCGGGCGCTGAAGGCGCATCGAACGGCAAATCGGTCTGCGTGAACTGGGTCGTAGCGGGTGGCGCGATTTCCTCGACCCGCTCACGCACCTCGACGATCTGGACCGCGCCCGTAGCCGGATGCGTCTCGATGCGCCGTCGCTCGGCCCATTTGTAGGCATCGTCGTGATGATCGACATAGGCGAGCATCAGACTTGCGCCCGTCTTGTGGACGATGATGCGGACGTCGCGATTGACCCGCACCGACCAGAAGTTCGGATCCTTGGACTTGTCGATGCGGTGAAACTGAAGCCCGGGCTGGTCCGGATTAGTCTGCAGGTCGAACGCCGTCAGCTTGGCCTGCTTCTGCTCGTCATTGGCTAGCTTGGCGAGGGAGGCGGTGAAGCTGTCGGCGAGGATGGTGGGCATAACGATCGAAGCCTATTTCTCGTCTTTTGGTGATCGGGAAACGAGGTCCCGACGATACTCAACAACGAGTTTCGAGAGCATTTCCTCGCGCTTCAACTGATTGGCCGACTTTTGCTTCGGTTCCGATGTTGGCTTCTTTGGTGCTTTGACCTTGGCGATTTTGGTCGTCGGCCCAGGAGCGGTGATCGGTTTCGCTCTCGGTCGACGTAGATCACCGCGCCTGATCAGGGTCGTAGCCACGTTATCCACTTTAGCCTTTGCTGGAGATACCGCGGGAGCGTGGCCAAGAGGTCTCAGGACGTGTTCACCAGTTGCAACGACATTGCGAAAGCGATCGCCGTCAAACCAAGTGACTTGATAGGATCGAGCCTCGAATTTTTCCGAATGAAAGGCACTGATGGTCGAATAGGAGCCGCTCACAACGTCTCCCACAGCGATGATGTCATCCGGACAGGTGATAGAGAAATAGACTGTTGGCTCATCGGCCATTTCGATCAATTGCCCGGTTAGGGAAAGCTCCCAGCCCTTGCGAACGACGGACAAAATCTCAATCATCTGCCAATCAATCGGGTAGCCCGAGCGATGGTAGCGGCCTCCATCATAGATGCCGAGAAAGCTCGCGGCCTCGGCGAGTTCGAGACGGAGCCCACGCGCACGCGGCTGAGGACGTGCCGATGTTGCTCTCATTGGTAGCCTTGGATTGTCGGTACAACCATGTTTCGGCCACGGTGGCCCTAAGTGGTCAAAAAAGACCCGGCTGCCGCGGTCATTCTGGTAGTAGAAGACTGCGGCTTGGCAAACTGGACAGGTTGCGTTCGGATTAACGAAGCAGGATGAATACCCCCGGTTGGCTCGCGCATCGCGCAAAATGCGTTCCGCGTCGTGGGTTTGCATCGATCTGCGCAACTGGGATCGATCTATTCTGACATTACCCCATGTACTGGAACACCAACCGCACCCGCAGTTCGGATAATGGTTGTAGCCCCGCCCCATCGGACCTACACCCCGAACACCTTCAGCACTTCGTCCCCGAAGTGGTTGATCACCTTGACAGCGATCCTGCCCGTCGCCGGCCGCGGGAACGGGCGTGACGTGTCCGAGTAGAGCGTCGACCACGCGTCTTCGTCGATCTCGGCCTTCAGCGCGGTCTTCAGCGACTTGTAGGGGTCGTTCGCGCCGAGGAAGTAGGCGTGGCGGACCAAGAAGCTTTCCTCGTTGTAGTCGGTGTCGATGAACCAGGCGGCGATGCCCTTGGTGTCGGTCGAGCGGATGTCGCCCGTCGAGGGGTCGAACACGTCGACGCCGTTGACCTTCACCTGCAACTCGCCGTCCGCCGTCTCAATCAGGTCGATGTCCGGCTCGCCGAAGACGACGAACAGGTTGCCCTTGCCCGTATTTTTCAGATCCTCGGCCATGTGCAGGTCGGGGTTCATGCGCGCCTTCAGGATCGGCAGCGGGCCGAGGCGGTTCAGGTCGCTCGCCTGGGCCTCGAAATTGAAGGCGCAGGCGATCAGCGCGTCGAAACGGGCTTCGGAGGCCTCGCGCGCGGCGGCGGTGATGTTGGAGCGGGTCAGCGTGCCGAATTCCGGGCCGATCAGGATGCCGGCACGCTTTTCGCGTCCGTCGCCGTCGGTATAGCGGCCTTCCGCCGCCAGCCAGTTGCCCGGCCAGGGCTCGACCGAATTGAAATGGATCGTGTCGCGCCGTTCCTGGCTGTGCACGCCGGCGGAGCGTAGATGGTCGAGCACCATGCGGCCGAAATCGTGCTCCGGCACGTTTTTCGGCTCGGGCTGCATCATGCCTTCGCCCGCCGCCAGCTCGCTGGCCAGCGTGTCGTCGCGCGAGGTGACGACGCGGTGCGGCGACAGGCTCTCGACCGTGAAGGGGCCGGCGACGCGCACCTTGGTCTTGTCCTCGTAAGGGCGGTCGTAAAGCATCTCGACATCGGCGGCACGGGCGATGCTCTCGTCGATCTCCTTCTGCCGCGCAATCCGGCCTTCCCACCAGCCCTTGTGCAACTCGCGCACCCGGGTGCCGACGAGGCCGGCCTTTGCGGCGCCGTCCTTCGTCTCCAGCCACTGGTCGAGGTCGCGCGGGATTTCCCATTCCTCGAAGGCGGACTGCAGCTTCTCGTTCAGCTCGGCGCGTAGCGGCTTCAGCACCGCCTGCCACTTCTCCCAGATCACGTCGATCTCGGCGTTGTTGGCGATCGATTTCAGCGTGATGTGCGGCGCGCGCTCGTAGACGAATCCCTGACGAATATCGGAGGCGGTCGGCGTCTGCGGCTGAATCCTGCCGGAGAGCTTCTGTTCCTGGGCGCGGCCTTCAGGACTGTCGGCGAGGAGGTAGTAGGGGTAGCGTGCCGCCATCAGCCGCGTGCGGGCGAGCGCCAGCGCAACGCGGGACGTGTCGATGGCAATCCAGCGCCGACCCCACTGTTCGGCGACCACCGCGGTAGTCCCAGAGCCACAGGTCGGATCTAAGACGAGGTCCCCCGGGTCGGTGGCCATCATCAGACATCGTTCGATAACCTTGCCGGAGGTCTGGACGATGTATGTCTTGGCTTCTGCGTAGCCAGAAATGACAGTATCGTCCCACGAATTTGAGAAGGTTACGACTGGCCAATCGTCGGCGAAACGCTTGTATCGAACGCGTTTCCCAATCCCAATAAGTCGATCAGCCTTTGCAAGCCGTGGCATGCCAGCCCTAGAAGCTTTCCAGTGCGTATTGGGTGGCAGATGGTACGTGTTACCCGCGAGGGTGAATGGATAGGTTCCAGCTTCGCTCGCGCCCTGCGAACTCATATCCCCCGGCATAAACCGTGAATTCGAAACACCTCGGATATCACGAAGATCGTCGACGTTTGTGTATTGAGTGTCCAGCAGGGTATCGCTCTTCGAAAGGTATAGCCTGCGAAACTTTAGTCTCGCCGGGTTCTTTGCGTACCAAAGGCAAAAGTCGTATGTGCTATCTAGGTACTGAGCGCCCGTTCCGGATGTCTTCCTGAAGGCAATCTGCGCAACCAGTGCATCTTCCCCGAACACCTCATCCATCACCGCCCGCACGCGATGCACGTTCTCGTCCCCGATTTGCACAAAAATCGAGCCGCTTTCGGTCAGCAGTTCGCGCGCGACCATCAGGCGGTCGCGCAGATAGGTGAGGTAGGAGTGAATGCCGTCTTTCCAGGTGTCGCGGAACGCCTTCACCTGTTCCGGTTCGCGTGAGACGTCCTCCTTCTTCCCGTCCTTCACGTCGCGGGAGAGGGTGGAGACCTGCCAGTTCGAGTTGAATTTTATCCCGTAGGGCGGGTCGAAATAGATGCACTGCACCTTGCCGCGCATCGCCTCGCGCTCGGCCAGACTTGCCATCACCTGCAAGGAATCGCCGAGGATGAAGCGGTTCGTCCAGTGCTGGGCGTGCTGGTAGAACTCGGCCCGCGCCTCCGGATCGGTGATGCCGTTGAAATCGGCGAAAAGATTCGGCTGCTCGGCGCCGCTCTCGCGGGCGCGGTCCGACATGCGCCTCAGATCGTCGATCAGGTGCTTCGGGTGGATCGCCTCCTGCCGGTAGATCGGCGGCGCGTTGACCACGAGGTCGGACCAGTCCTGGGAGTCCTTGCCGCGCCAGACGAGCTGCGCGTCGCCGAGCTCGAGCTCGCCCGTCTCGGCAAGCTGGCGCATCTGCTCTTTCGTGATCCTGATCTTCGCGCCGTTCCAGATGATCTGCGGGTCGAGATCGCCGTCGCGGTCGCGATGCTCGCCATTGGCCAGAGGGCGGGGACGCGGCATCGTCATCTCGCGCTCGACATCGCCCGTCAGCTCCGCCTGCTGTTCGAACAGCGACGCCATCTCGGCGGTGGGCACGTTGATGCGCCGCGCGGCATCATGGGTGAGAGCATCTATTTCCTTGGGTGACTTTGCCATGGTCAGATTTTCTGTCCGGTATGCGAGTATTGGCGTACGGAGGGCAGATAGCCGGCGACGCCGTCGAGCATGTCCTTCGCCGGACCATCGGCGTGCAATCCCGGAAACCAAGCCGCCGCCATGCCTGGGAATCCTTTCCGCTTCTGGATGATATCGAAAGATCGGCGGCTCTCCGGAACCAGATGGCAGTCAGCGACCCTAGCCTTGGCGATGTACGGACGTGCGCCGCCTTGACCCGGCATGAGCCGAAAGACGGTCGCGTCATCGTAGAGACCGACGATAACCGGGCCGCGTACCGGATGCCGCGCCGTCCAGACGATGGTGATGCCTTCGATCTCGTCGGCGAACATCGATGCGCCAAGCTTGCTGATGTTAAGCGTGCGGCCGGCCTTGGGAATGCCGGACTCCGCCCTGCCTTCGCTGGTGCGGCTGACGGGAGCGTAGCCGTAGCACCAGCCATCTACCGGCTTGAAATTCTCCGCTTCGACCCCGACCGATTTCTTCAGGTAGGCGTGGCCACCTTCAGGCGCCTCGCTGCCGTCGTAGCGGGAGGTCCATCCCGTGTGGAGGAAAACGGTACGGTTCCAGTTTTGCGGAGCACTGTTCATTGGACCAGAACCTTTTCCATGGATGGCTTTGCGGTGAGATCCTTCACCAGCTTCTCCCACTCGTCCTTGATGGCGAACACGTCACGGAACTCCTTGAAATCCCAACGGCCGAAAGATTTCAAATTGTTGACGCCCGGCACCCAGAGCGCCTCCATCGTCTGCGCCTTGAGTTGCGCGTCGAGACCACGGAATCCTTTGACCTCGACCACGAGATTGAGCAGGTCGTCGTGGCCTCGGCCGTCATCGATCTGGACGATGAAATCGGGCAGGTAGCGGCGCGCCACGGCACCGGCGAGATACGGCACCTCGAAGCCGAGCGCCTGGTTCTTCACATAGGCAAGCGTCGCGGGATGACTCTCGACGACGCGGGCGAGTTCGGCTTCCCAGTCGGAATCGAGCACCACGGCGTTGATGTGGCACTTGTCCGGCGCGGTCCATTGCACGGGCTTGGTGGTGTTGAAGGCGACGTGATTGGTCGAGCCGCGCGGATTGTAGGGATCGAGCATAGCCTTGACGATAGGATCGCCGCCGGCGCTCGCCTCGCGCACGATGCCGGCATAGATCAGGTTCGCCGCCTTGTCGGCGATCTCGGCATAGGTGAGCATGCCGATCTTCGTGCCGCCGACCGTCTTCAGATGGTCCCTGATCCAGCGCCGGGTGATCGGCTGGATGAGATTGAACAGGTAGTAGGGCGGGTCCTCGTCGCCGTCGCGGAAGTAGCGTTCGACCAGCCGCTTGGTGAGGTGCATGGCGACCTCCGCCGGGCGCATCTCGTCCAGCGCATCCGGAGAGATGTCGTGGCCTTCGCCCACGAGCCCCTCCAGCCGGGTTTCGCAGGGGCCGACCAGTTCCGGCGTGAGCGTCAGGGTGGAGTCTGCATGGAAGGTCGCCTGGATGCGGTCCGGCGGCAATTCGGTGCGATATCCCGCGACGCGCGGGAAGCTGACGGCAAGCCTCTCGCGCTCACGCAGGGCGGCGACGCGAGTGACGGGTTTCGGCGGCTTCTTGGTGACCTTCTGCGGTTCGGTGGCGAAATCGAACGGAATGCCGAGAATGTCGGCATACTCGGTCTCGAACAGTCCGGTTTCGGGATTCAATTCGTAGGATTGACGGCGCAGGCCACGGCCGATGACCTGCTCGCACAGGAGTTGCGTGCCGAAGGCGCGGACGCCGAGAATGTGGGTGACGGTGTTGGCGTCCCAGCCTTCGGTCAGCATGGAAACCGAGACCACGCAGCGTATCTGCTCGCCGAGCCTTCCTTTCTGCCCAACCGTGTTCATCACTTCGCGCAGAAGTTCGCTGTCGGAGATGGCCCCTGCCGCCGCGCCCTCTCGCTCCTGTTTCTCGCGTCGGAACTGCTCGATTTCTCCCTTCGCCATTTCACGGAAATTGGCGTCCAGGGCCTCGCCGGACTCGATCTGCTCGGAATCGATCAGCAGCGTGTTCATACCGGGCAGAGGGTTGCCGTACTGGTCGAAATTGCTGAACAGCCCGAGATGGCCGCGATGGATCATCTGCATCTGGCCTTCGCGCTCGCGTTGCCAGCCGGACACCCACTCATAGACGAGCTTGGAACTGGCGGTGTTGTTGCACACCACGATGAAAACGGGCGGCACGCCGATGGCCGCACGCTCCCATTCCTCGAATTCCTTTTCGTAATGGCTGTAAAGCGAAATCAGCGCGGTCTGGAGTTGCGCCGGGATCGACAACGGGTCAAGGTCGCCGGACTTGCCCGCGCCCTTCTTCGGCATCGCCTTGCCGATATGGTCCCACAGGTTACGATAGACGGGCGTCTCGGCATTGACCGCGTTGTCGGCGACAGGCACGCGGGGCAGCTTGACGATGCCGCATTCGATCGCATCGACGAGCGAAAAATCCGAGACGACCCAAGGAAACAGCGTGCCTTCCTCGTAGCCCGAGCCGCGCAGGAAGAAGGGCGTGGCGGAGAGGTCGTAGACTGCGCGCAGGCCGACCTTGCGCTTCAGCGCTTCGAGGCCGGAAATCCACAGGCGCGCGGCCTCGTTGTTCTTCTTCGCTTCGTCTTTTTCCTCACCCTTGGATTCGGCTTCCTCGTCGGTGCCGGGCCGCTCCCGATAACAGTGGTGCGCCTCGTCGTTTATGACGACGATATTCTTAAGGGGCAGAAGTTCGCCGCAGGCACGCTGCAGCATCTCGCCCTCCGTCTCCTGCTTCTCAATGGGCTCTCCGGTACGCCCCTGCATCAGCCTTTCGCCGACCGGGTTAAGCTCATGCGCCTTGCGACGCTGGAAGGCATGGTAGTTGGTGATGACGATCTTGGCCTTGCCGAGATCGGTCATCAGCTCGGCCGGCACCAGTTCGCGCGTGCGATAGTAATTTTCCGTGTCGGAAGGATTCAGGACGCGGAGCCTGTCCTTGATGGTGATGCCCGGCGCGACGAGCAGGAAACCTCGCGAAAAGAGAGACGAATTGGGTTGCCGCGCGGCATTGATCGTCTGCCACGCGATCAGCATGGCCATGACCGTCGTCTTGCCCGCGCCGGTCGCCAGCTTCAGCGCCAGCCGGAACAGGTCGGGATTGGCGTCGCGGTTGGCTTCCTGCAGGTGCCGGAAGATGTGCGCATACTGCTTTCGCCCGCGCGCGACCTCGGCCAGCCAGATCGCCGTCTCGACCGCCTCGATCTGGCAGAAGAAGGGGCGCTGATTGGAGAATTCGTGGTGCCGCCAGTGCTGCAGGAGACGCTGGGTGACGGGCGTGAGGCCCCAGTCGTTGGGGTTCGGCAGCGCGCGCCAGGATTCGAGGTGGCCGCGGATCTCGTTGATGATAGGGGTCGGATTGTACCCGCTGGTGGAGCCTTCCTCCGCATCGAGCGCCAAAGACGTCTGCGCACGGGCACCACCTGCCTTCGAGCGTCGCGCCTTCGGAACGGGCGTGACGTATTTCGAGCGCCTCCGCCCCTCAATGGGCGGATGCTCCAGTGGCTGACCGTCCTCTCCGAGCGCATGATGCCGCGTCGGCGGCAAATACGGAGAATTGAGAATTGGTTCGGCGTAGAAAGGTTTCGTCATGCTCCCCCCAGAGCGAATCCTGCACATCTTGCTAGGGAAGAGCTTCGATTATCAACCTTGAATAGGCTGTTCCCTCAGAGAGGCGTCGCTCTCTCGGCATCTTGTGTCAAGAATGCTCTTAAGAATATCGAACTTGGTGCCGTCTGCTGATTGTCCGGTTCTGGCCGAAAACTGATTACGCTGCTGTCACCCGCCCCCATCACCACCCCAATTTAGCTCCGCAAGTGCCGATGTGATCAGTCGCGGAAGGCTCCGTTCTGGCAGGATCGAGGTCACGGATGGCCGGTTCTCTGGCCTTGGAGATACTGGCGGGCTTGCTTGCTGCCGCGCACGCGGTTGAAATCAATTACTCACGTTGTCAGCTGACAATTTTCTCCCGGCCTGATGGTGTGGTTTGCATCTCGATTGCCCACCGAAGCCAATACCAACTATCTGCGCATGCGTCCGAATTCCTTAAAGAGCCACGGCAGGCGACTTTCCAAGTACGCTGCGAAGTCAGGATCCTCCAATATCACGCGCGTCTTGCCGCCTTTCTTTTCGACCCAAGCCAGGCGGTCGGAACTGCCATCTTGGGGAGGCCCGGAATCCTTTTGATCCTCAAGAGCCTGCAACACGATCGAGAAGCGTCGGTCAGTCGATGCACTCTGAAATTGATCGGACGGCAACACGGCATCAAGCCGCTTTCGGGCTGCGGGTGCGTCAAGTGCCTTCGCCAACGCCAGCCACCTCGGACGCCCAACCTTCGGGGCGGGGCCGATTGCGAGCATGAGGCTCTCACCAACTGCCTGTGCTACCGTGAGCAGGCGCGAGACTTCAGGCTTGTCCACGTTCAGGGCGGCGGCGAGAGTGTCGCGGGTGTGGCCAAGAGCTTCCATCTGGAGGGCGAAGCGAGCACGCTCGATGAACGACAAATCCGCCCGCGCGCCGTTCTCCTGTCCCTGCAGGATTACCATCTCCTGGTCGGAGAGCGCCCGGATGATTGCCTTCAGGGGTTGGCCGATTTCCTGCGCAACGCGCCAACGTCGATGGCCTGCGGCAATTTGGAACTGTCCCTCTGCTGCGGGGTGAGGACGCGCAATGATCGGGATCATCTGCCCGTTGTCGCGAATTGCCGCCTTGAGTGCCTGGTACTCCGCGTCGTCAGCTGTGGGTATGCGGTCCGACACAGTGGACGGCGTGAACAACCCTGCATCGAGTTCCTGTACGTTCTCGTGCATGGGGTCCCCGGGCCAGTTATCCGCCTCATTAGCGCTGAGGCTACGCAGCGCCTGACCCATCGCTGCGACTGCGCCGGAGGGGCGCACCCTTAGTTGGTCCGGAGTAGAACCATCGTCCGGTTTTTCGGACACGGCATCCCGCAACTGCTCTGATCGCCTTCGGCTTGTGCTCGTCACCGAATTGCCCTCATTCCTCGTCCACCTCATTGGTGGCCACCTTGATAACACAGTAGAAACGGATGCGACGCCCCACAGGCGATTCCGAATCGGGCGCACGCCCGGCGCGCAGTGAGGTTACGAGGGCGCAAAACGTACCGTGTTCGGACTGTCTGGTTCTGGAGAAAGCTTGGCGGCAAGCTGCCATTCTGGGCCCGCCTCATTGGGCAAAGTTTGCCTGGTCAGCTCACGACCTAAATGTCAGTCGTTTGTCGTTACGAATGACGTTCCTTGAAGCGGACGCCAAGACGGCTGGAGCTGTCGCAGGTTTTGGCAATTTGGCGATTTCAGCTTATACAACGCACCAATCTCACCGCCCGTACCACATGCGCCAAAGCAACCCATCACGGCGAATGAAGTGGTGCCAGAGCGCCGCACCGACATGGGCGACAAGCAGCGCGCTCAGTAAAATGGCTCCGAAACCATGCGGTATGCGTGGCGGATAGCGAAGGAAATCCGGCAGTTCGCCTTCTCCGCCGAAGATGATCGGCCCCGCGCCGCTCAACGCGATCATGACGATGCCGGTGGCAACCATGCCGAAAATGACGATGTAAAGCGCGATGTGAACCACACGCGCCAGCCGTTCCTGCCATATTGGCGCGCTGCGCTGCACCGGCGCCGGCTTCCGGTCAAAGAACCACCACCAGACGATGCGGAACAGGGTGAGCAGCAGAATGATGATCGCCACGGGAATATGGAAGCGGAGGAACGCCGCCTTCGTGGCCGAATCTATGGCACTTCCGGCCTGAAAGCCGGAGCCGAGCAATGCCAGGATCAGGATGGCGGTCAGCCAATGGATCGTGACGGGAACCGCGCCATAGTGCTCAGGTCTGCTTTTCAACATTAAGCTCTCCTTCAAGCCTTTCTCGCAGTGTCGCCACCACGCGATGCGCCGTTCTGATTTCTTCCAGTGAAAGGCCCTCGGCCAGTTCTCCGGCAATAGGGTAGTACACGCCGAGCGCCGCCTCATAAGCGCGGCGGCCCTTGTCGGTCAGCACCACGAGATGCGCCCGCTTGTGGTGCGGATTGGGTTCGAACACGACGATCCCCTCCTTGTGCAGATCGTTGACGATGCGCTGCACGTTCTGCCGGTTGGCGCCCAGATCGCGGGCGATCCACGCCACCGGCTGCGAGCGTTCCGAAAGCACGATCGCGCCGAGAATCTGCCACCGGGCGCTGGTCAGCCCGAAGGGCGCGACGAGCCTGTCGCCCCAGGTGAGTGTCAGATTGTTCGCCCGGAACATCGTCAGGATCAGATCGGTCAACGCATCGCCTTTTGGGCTGCGGTTCGTTTCGGTCATTTGTCACCATTTACAGATATTGACATCATCATGTCAAATAAATATGTCTCAATCGTATCGAATTGACATCATGCAAACAACTCGAAACGGGCAACGCCATGCCAAGGATTATTCACCCACTCGCCGGCATGATCGCTTTGCTGACGATCGCAATCTTCTGGTTCTCGACGGCAATTTCGGAACTGTTTCTGTCGGAAGCGACCGTGGTCGCGGTTAAGACGGCGATCCCCTGGGGGTTACTGATGCTCGTCCCGGCACTCGCCGCGGTGGGTGGCTCCGGCTTTTTCCTGTCGCACGGGCAGCGGCAAGGACTGGTCGGCGCGAAGCTGAAACGCATGCCCTTTATTGCTGCGAACGGGCTGCTCATCCTGATCCCGGCGGCTCTTTTTCTTGCCTCGAAGGCGCGCGCCGGGGAGTTCGATGCGACCTTCTATGGTGTGCAGGCCGTCGAACTGATCGCCGGAGCCGTGAACATCACGCTGCTCGGCATGGGCATGCGCGATGGCATGAAACTCACCCGGTGGCGGCGCGGTAACTTCCTGCGGCCCGCTGCAAGTTACAGGACAAGCCTTGTCGGCAAGCAAGAGGTGGCGTGCGACACGGTCGCCTTCCGCCTGGAAAAGCCCGAGGGCTTTTCCTTCGCCGCCGGCCAGGCCGTCTATTTGACCTTGCCCGGCCAGACTGACACCGACGGCAAGGGCCGTGTTCGGACCTTCTCGATTGCCAGCACGCCGCACGAGCCGGATCTGGTGATCGCGACCCGCGTGACCGACTCTGCCTTCAAGCGCTGTCTGGCCGGCCTGCCAGCCGGATCGCAGGTCGGCGTCGAAGGGCCATACGGCGACCTAATACTTGACGGCGACGACCGGCCAGCGGTGTTTCTCGCTGGCGGGATCGGCATCACGCCCTTCCGCAGCATGATCCTCGACGCAGCGGCGCGCGTCCTGTTGCGCGACCTCGCACTTTTCTACAGCAACCGCAGCCCCGACGATGCCGCCTTCATGTCCGAACTTGAGCAGCTTGCGCGCGACAATCCCCGATTCAAGCTCATCGCCACCATGACCGATGACGCCGGCTGGGAGGGCGAACACGGCTTTATCGATCGCTGGATGATCGAGCGGGATGTCGGTAACATCACTCGACCTGTGTTCTACCTCGCTGGTCCCCCAGCCATGGTCGCAACCATGGAAACCATGCTTATCGAGGCGGGTGTCAAACCCGAAAGCATTCACGCGGAGATGTTCGCGGGATACTGATCGTTGCACTTGATCGTGATCATGGCGCCGCTTCGCCATTTGCGATGGAATGTCAGAAGGCACGCAATCAAGATGATGATGACATGAGCAACCTGCCCGAAATGACCTCCAGCCCGAGGGAACGACTGATCCTGCCGTTTATGGCGACCTTTTATCATCAATTCGCCCAACCCTATGACCGAAACCCAGCCCGATCCAGTCCTATGCATCCGGCCAGACCGTCCAGATCGGAAAGGATTCAACGAGGCGGATTTGGGACCGATTCCTGACGGTCGGGTCCTCTCATCGAGATCTCCCCGAATCCTTTGATCATGGATCGCCGGAAGAATTCATTCCGGCAGATGCGGGGCCGTGAGCGGCCTGGCAGGTTTCGGCCGGAATTTGTGATAAGCTGCCGTTCTGCAGGCGCCCCTCCAAGCGGCCTTTTCGCGCCAGATCAGTCGATGCTTGAAGCTGCCATCCGCTGAATGAAAGCGGCGTCTATCATAGTCAGAAAGGCGCGCACCGCGGGGTTGGCGCGTCGGCTTGCCGGCCAGAGCACGGTGACGTTATTTCGCTCGACGGCAAACGTGGACAGGACTGGGACCAGTTCGCCGCGCTTCACATAGGGCGCCGCCATGAAGGAGGCGCCCATGCCTATCCCGCCACCGGCCGCCAGCATGATGAGCACGGCATCGCTGGCATCGGCGATCACGACGGCATCGGGCATGATCTCGATCTCGCGGTCGCCAATCCGGAAGGGCCAGCGAAAGGCCTGGCCTGTGCTCTGATACCGAAGATTGACGATGTCGTGCCTTCCCAAGTCATCGGGATGGGTCGGGGTGCCGCGTTCCTCGAGATAGGCTGGCGAGGCGAAGCAGCAAAGCCGATGCGGTGCGAGCTTGCGCGATAGTAGCCGGGTGTCAGCCAGATCGCCGATGCGTACGGCGACATCGATCCCTTCCTCAATCATGTCCACCATCTGGTCACCCAGCCTGAGATCGACGGCCAAATTCGGGTGGAGCCGGCGGAAAGCCGGTAGAGTCGGAGCGATCAGGTGGAGGCCGATCGGCAGCGACGCGGCTACGCGCAACGTGCCCGATGGCTCGGAGCGCGCAGTCATTGCCGCCTGCTCGATTTCCTCCGCCTCGCGTAGCAGGCGTAGCGCGCGCTCATGCAGGTCGCGCCCCTCGGGCGTGAAGGTGAGCGAGCGCGTCGTGCGGGTAAAAAGCGACACCCCCAAATGCCGCTCGAGCCGCTGGATGCTCTTGCTGACCGCCGACGGGGAAATCGACAGCGCGCGCGCCGCTGCCGTGTAGCTCCCGAGCGATCCGGCACGCGCAAAGGCGATGATACCCGTGAGCCGATCCAAAGCAATATGTTCCACCATGGCATTACTTAAGCGCCATCTGCACCGATTATCAACCAACAGTGATGCCGCTAGATTCGCTCCAATGACGTGATGAGCGGAGATTTGACCAATGAGCGATACGATGAAGGCAGTCCGTCTGCACGCATTCGGTGGTCCCGAGGTGCTGGTGTACGAAGACGCGCCGAGGCCGGATGTGAAGCCCAGCGAGGTGCTTGTCCGCGTCCAGGCGGCGGGGCTTAATCCGCCCGACTGGTATCTGCGGGAAGGCTATCGCGCACTGCCGCCAGAATGGCGACCCAACGCATCCTTCCCACTGACTCTCGGCACGGATGTGTCCGGCGTCATTGAAGCGATCGGCGCCGACGTCGGGGAGTTCAGAGTCGGCGACGAGGTCTATGCAATGGTTCGCTTCCCCGATGACCTGATGACGGGTAGCAATGCCTACGCGCATTATGTCAGCGTACCGGCATCGCAACTTGCGGTGAAACCAGCCGGCATCGACCATATTCATGCGGCCGGCGCGCCGATGTCGCTTCTGACGGCATGGCAGTTCTTGATCGAACTTGGCCATGACGAGCCGAACCCGTTCCAGTCCTTCCGGCATGAGCCGGTGCCGCTCGATAGCAAGACGGTACTCATCAACGGTGCCGGAGGCGGTGTCGGGCATCTGGCCGTCCAGTTGGCGAAATGGCGGGGCGCTCGCGTCATCGCGGTGGCATCGGCCAAGAACGACGCGCTGATGCGCGATCTCGGCGTGGATCAGTTCATCGACTACAAGACAACCGGGGCGGAAGATGTCGTCCGAGACGTCGACCTTGTCCTCGACGCGGTGGGCGGCGCGGATATGGAGCGTTTCTTCCATGTTCTGAAGCCGGGGGGCGCGCTGTTCCTGGTCAACCCGCTGGGTTTCGCTGGTCACGAGGAGGCAGAGAAGCTGGGGATCACGGTCTCATCCACACAGGTTCGATCCAATGGCGCGCAGTTGGCAAAAGCCGCCCGCCTGCTCGACGACAGCATTTTGCGTGTCGTCATCGACAGCACATTCCCGCTGGCCGAGGCATCGCGCGCGCATGAGCGCGCTGCCGATGGCAGTATTCAAGGCAAGATCGTGCTGGCCGTCTGATTTGTTGCTTTCAGCGCCCGATCGTCGGACGTGCAGCGGGCCGGGCGGGATCCACCAAGGTAAGTCATGATGCTGATCGTTACCGGCTATATGTACGTCGCCCCCTCGTCGGTCGCCGAGTTTGTCCAGGATCTCCAGAACCTCGCCATAGCTACGCGGCAGCGGGACGGAAATATTTCGTATGATGCGGCTGTGGACGATCCGCTTACCGGCCGGCTCCCGATCGCCGAGCGGTGGAGAGACCAGGCCGCACTCACTGCACATCTCCATGCTACCGACACGATGGCGTTCGTTGGTCGATGGGGCGATACCATTAGGGGCGAAATTCTCAAGTACGACGTCCTACGCGAGCGTGGCTTGATGGACGAGTAGCAAAGTACGCCGGTGAGCCTAGAGCGGCAGTCGGATTGTCTGCATATCTGCGCTCGCAACCGGCGCAGTGGACGGCAGCTATCGACAGCTCTTATTCTGATAGCTACCGTACCGTTTCACCATCCCACCCCGGTCCTTCGTGTCAAATTTGGTCCCATTGATCGGCAACGATTCATGTTGGCCGTTTGGGGGTCGAAGAACGAACCCGCTCGCGCGGGAGGGCGCCTGCAGTTTAGGTAGAGGGCGCAGGCGGGGTGTCGTGCTCGCGTTGAGCGTCGTGCGGCCGGGGTAGGCAACATTGCCTGAACTCGGCGCCGCCCTAATCAAAACCATGTTCGCAGGAATACTGCTTGCTCCTTGGTCTCCATTGCGGATCTCTTTTTGGCATCGGCAAGAGGTCCACATTTGCCGCGACAAACGTTGCTTTATCGTCCAATCGTAGTGCCCTCCAAATGTTCCGCAACTTGGCCAAAATCCCGGCTTTGGGCCGATTGGGCCTGCCTGAGCGGGTAATTTCCGCTCAGGCGCCGGACGACGACGTAGAAGACCGGCGTTAAAAAGATACCGAATGCAGTCACGCCGATCATGCCCGCGAAGACAGCGATACCCATCGCCGAACGCATCTCCGCCCCGGCCCCCGTCGACGTGACGAGCGGCACGACGCCCATGATGAACGCCATTGAGGTCATCAGGATCGGTCGAAGCCTCAGCCGGCTTGCCTCTGTCGCGGCCTCTCTCGGCGATTTTTCCGCAAGTTCAAGCTCACGTGCGAACTCCACGATCAGGATGGCGTTCTTGGCGGAAAGGCCCACGAGCACCATGAACCCGATCTGGGTGAAGATGTTGTTGTCACCGTGGCTGAGCCAGACGCCGGCCAGGGCCGCAAGCAGCCCCATCGGAACGATCAGGATAATCGCGATCGGAAGGGCAAGGCTTTCATACTGGGCGGCCAGCACCAGGAAGACGAGGAGCAGGGCAAGCGGGAAGATGACGACCCCCGAATGTCCGGCGATGATCTGCTGGTAAGTGAGATCCGTCCATTCGAACGCGATTCCCTTCGGCAGCGTGTCCGCCGCAATCCGCTCGACGGTCGCTTGCGCCTCGCTGGAGGAGTAGCCCGGTGCCGGCCCGCCATTGATATCGGCTGACAGGAAGCTGTTGTATCGCACGACGCGTTCGGGTCCCGACGTCGGTTCGACCTTCATCAACGCCGACAGCGGTACCATCTCTCCCGATTTCGAGCGCACCTCCAACCGGCCGATATCGTCCGAATGACCACGATAGGACGCATCCGCCTGGACGCGCACCGAATAGGTACGCCCGAACCGGTTGAAGTCGTTCACGTAGAGCGAGCCCAGATAGATCTGGAGCGTGTCGAACACATCGGTTACCGAGACGCCGAGCTGATGCGCCCTGGTGCGATCGAGATCGGCAAAAAGCTGCGGAACATTGATCTGGTAGCTTGAGAAAAGTCCGGCCAGTTCCGGCGCCTGATGGGCTTTGGCCAGAAACGCCTTTGTCGCGTCATCGAGCGCCTTATAGCCAAGGCCGCTGCGGTCCTCTATCTGCAGCTTGAAGCCGCCGATCGTGCCGAGGCCCTGGACTGGTGGCGGAGGGAACATGGCGATGAATGCATCGCGGATGCCGGCATATTTACCGTTGAGCGCTTGTGCGATCGCGCCCCCCGAACGCAGCGCACTCTCGCGCTCCTCGAACGGCTTCAGCGTCACGAAGACGATGCCCGCATTGGAACTGTTGGTGAAGCCATTGATCGACAGGCCCGGAAAGGCGACTGTACTCTCCACTCCCGGTTGCTTGAGAGCAATGTCGCTCATCTGACGGATCACGCTGTCCGTCCGGTCGAGCGTTGCTCCGTCCGGAAGTTGCGCGAAACCGACGAGGTATTGCTTGTCCTGTGCCGGAACGAAACCGCCAGGAACAGCTTTGAACATTCCGACAGTCGCAGCCGCGAGAAGAAGATAGATGCCCATCACAAGCGTTTTGCGAGAAAGAAGGCGCCCGACGCCTCCGCTATAGGCAGCAGAACTGCGTATGAAGAAGCGGTTGAAGCCCTTGAAGAACCACCCGAAGAGAAAGTCGATCGCACGTGTCGGTCGGTCCTTTGGCGCGTTGTGCGGCGGCAACAGCAGAGCGGCCAGCGCAGGCGACAGGGTGAGAGAATTGAAGGCGGAGATGACCGTCGAAATTGCAATCGTGAGGGCAAATTGCTGGTAGAATTCCCCGCTCAGGCCGGTAATGAAAGCAAGCGGCACGAAGACCGCAACCAGCACCAGCGCGATGGCGACAATCGGCCTGGAGACCTCGCGCATTGCCTGATAGGTGGCTTCGCGCGGCGATAGTCCTTCCTCGATGTTTCGCTCCACATTCTCCACGACGACGATGCCGATGGCTAGCACGAGACCGAATAGACTGAGTGCGTTGATCGAGAAGCCGAGGAGATACATTACCGCGAAAGTACCGACCACCGACACAGGAACGGCAATGAGCGGGATGATCGAGGCGCGCCATGTCTGCAGGAACAGAATTACGACGAGCACGACCAATACGATTGCTTCGAGCAGCGTATGAACCACAGCTTCTATGGAAGCCCGCACGAACTGGGTCGTGTCATACACGATCTGATACTTCACGCCCTCCGGCATGGTCTGCTGAAGCTCGTCCATGACGTTGCGGACGACGTCCGAGATCTCGATGGCATTTGAACCCGGCGCCTGGAAGATCGGAATGGCGACCGCCGGCTTGTTGTTGAGCAACGAGCGCAGCGAATAGTCCGCCGCTCCAAGCTCGACACGCGCGACGTCGCGCAGACGGGTAATCGCTCCGTCCTCATTTGTCTTGACGATAATGTCGCCGAACTCATCGGCGGTTTCGAGCCGCCCTTCGGCATTGATCGAAAGCTGCAATTCAACGTCGTCCATGCCGGGTGAGGCGCCGATAATACCGGCCGCCGCCTGGACATTCTGCTCGCGGATTGCAGTCACGACATCGTTTGCCGAAAGCCCCCGTTCGGCAAGCTTTTCAGGATCGAGCCAGACGCGCATGGAATAATCACCGGAGCCGAACACCTGGACGTCGCCGACGCCGTCTATTCGTGCCAACCTGTCCTTGACGTTGAGGACAGCGTAGTTGCGCAGATAGGTGAGGTCGTAGCGACCACCCGGTGATAGGAGATGGACGACCATCATCAGGTCGGGTGAACTCTTGACGGTGGTGATGCCGAGCGAGCGCACTTCCTCGGGGAGCCTCGCCTCGGCCTGCGAGACGCGGTTCTGAACAAGTTGCTGCGCTTTGTCGGGATCGGTGCCTAGCTCAAAGGTGACCGTCAACGTCATCTGGCCGTCGGTCGTCGCTTGGCTGGACATGTAGAGCATGTTCTCCACGCCGTTGATCGACTCCTCGATCGGCGTGGCGACGGTTTCGGAAATCACCTTGGGATTGGCGCCCGGATACTGCGCACGCACCACGATCGACGGCGGCACGACCTCAGGATATTCAGCGATAGGTAACGCCCGAAGGGCGAGAAGCCCTGCCACCAGGATAAGGACAGAAAGGACACCGGCGAATATCGGCCGGTCTATGAAAAACCTTGAAATGTTCATCTCACGTCCCCCTTTGGGCGTGTAAATCTGTGTCAACGATCTGTCGGCGGTCACCGAATGCGCTGGCTGCGGCGGTAAATCAGATTGGACTCGTCAGCGGACCAGGCGCGCGCGCCGACGTTTGTTGTCAGTCAGCGTTTAGAGCCGTGCGGCGGATGCCTGCTCGACGGGATTCGTCGGCGACGGCTGCGGGTCAACGACGGAACCCGGGCGCACCCGCTGTAGACCGTCAACAACGATGCGGTCACCCGGCTTCAGGCCGCTCGTAACGACACGCAGGCCGTCGACCCAATCTCCGAGATCGACTTGCTGGTAACCAAGCTTGTTGTCTTTACCGACCAACAGAACGAATCTTTTGTCCTGGTCTGTTCCGACCGCCCTCTCGCTGATGAGAAGCTGCGGCTCTGGCTTGGGCTGACCGATGCGCACTCGTACGAATTGTCCCGGAATTAGTAGACCGTCGGGATTATCGAAGACGGCTCTGACCTGTACCGTGCCGCTTCCCGTATCGACCCTGTTATTCACGAACTGCAGATGGCCCCGGTTCAAATCGCCGGCAACACCCGCCGGCTCGATCTCGACAGGAATGTGTTCGATAGGTCGCATTCCGCCATCGCCGGACGGCAGACCGGCCAGAGCCCGGCCGAGCACCTGTTCGCTGACATCGAAGCTCGCATAGATCGGATCGGTGGAGACAAGTGTCGTCAGCACCGGCGACCCGGCGCCTGCGGCGACCAGATTGCCTGCCGTGATCTGCTGCTTGCCGACACGCCCCGAGATCGGCGCGTGGATTTCGGTATAGCCGAGATTGAGTTGCGCCGATTGCAAGGCGGCCTCGGCCGAACGCAGGGCTGCAGTCGCCTCGTGATAGGCGCTGAGCCGCTGATCAAGCGCGCTTTGGGACACCGTGCGGCTTTCGATCAGTTTGCGGGCTCGCTGCAGCTCAAGCTTCGTCAGCTCGACGCGTGCCTGGGCCGCTGAAACGTGGGCTTCGGCCTCGGCTACCGCTGCTTCATAGGGCGCCGGATCGATCTTGATGAGCAGATCGCCCTTCTTCACCAGTGCTCCCTCGCGGAAATTGACGGACAAAATCGCTCCGGCGACCCGCGAGCGCAGATCGACACGGTCGACCGCCTCCAGGCGCCCCGAAAATTTCTGCCATGTGGTCACGTCCTGCGGCTTGACCATCTCAACAGAGACCCGCACCGCCGGCGCTGCTGCTGCCGATCCGGCCTTGGCGTCACCCGAGCGATCGATAAGGATCGCCGCGGCGGCAACAGAGACAACAAGTCCAAGCCCGGCGCCCACGAGGAGCCGGCGGGTGACAATCGATTTCATGGTTTTCCTTTTCGGCTCGATGCCGATCAGAGGAGTGTCCCGGCTAGTGAGGTAACGCTCCGGTTTCGTGGAAGAACGCGGCGAAGTTGCCGGACATTGTCTCCTCCCAATCCCGTTTTATGCCTGCGCAGCCCTCATAGCTACCCGACGGGCCTGTCCGACGGGTCAGGATATGTTGGCGCACCGGCACTCCTGCCTCCCGCAGGCGCCTTGCGTAATCGAGGCTTTCGTCTCGCATCGGATCGTCCTGCGCAGTGATGACCAGTGCCGGTGCAACGCCCGCAAGACGCCGGCAAAAAGCTGGTGCCGCATATGGGTGGCAGGACTTGGCGGACGAGCCCAGATAACGGTTCCAGCCGTCTGCCCACCGGCACTGATCCGACGCTGCTTCCGCGCGAAACGATCCAGTCGCCATGCACGGATCGAGCATTGGCGACAGCAAAATCTGTCCCTTTAGCGTGTCCGGTAACTGATCCCTCGCCATCAGAGAAAGTCCCGCCGCCAGATTGCCGCCGGCTTTTCTGCCGGCAACGAAGAGGGATGACTTGCGATTGGCGAACTTCGCACACCGCTGGCGCAACGCCGACAAAACGTCGAATGCGAACTGCAACGCTGAAGGAAACGGCTTTTCGTTGGCTGGCGTGTAGTCGGCTGAAACGACGACCGCACCGGCGCGGGCCAACTGAACGGCGATCGCCTCCCCGCTGGCGAGTGAGCCACCAAGAAATCCTCCGCCATGCAAGTACAGGACCAGCGGCGGTGACCGGTGCGCGTCAGCACACCCATACACACGAACCGGCACAGGGCCGGCCATATCGCAGTCAAGGGTTTCCTCTCGCCAGTTCATTGTCCCGCACGTCCATTCCTGCGTGACGTCGCCATCTTCGCCACCGGTCAGTCCTCTGTGTCTCACAAACCTCATGACAGCCTTCTGTCCGTTGCCCTACGGCGCCCAGCTGTCATCGACACAAGATGGTATTGTTCTCACCTGGAAAAAAATGGAAAAGAATGACAACACTATTCATGGTCATGAATAATCACTCATGCAGGGCGCATCATGGACCAACTTGCTGCAATGCGGGCTTTCGTCAGAGTCGTCGAAGCTGGGAATTTCACACGGGCCTCGGACTCGCTTTCGACACCCAAGGCCACGGTTACCAAACTCATCCAAAGCCTTGAGGCGCATCTTCGCACCAAACTGCTGAACCGCACGACCCGGCGCGTTCTGGTGACGCCGGACGGAGCGCTTTATTACGAGCGCGCCATACGACTTCTCGCTGACATCGACGAACTCGACGGCAGCATGGCCTCGTCACAGACCTTGCCGCAAGGCAAGTTACGCGTTGAAATGTCGGGGGCGTTGGCCAGCATGATCGTTGTTCCCGCGCTCTGCAGCTTCCATGAAACCTATCCCGATATCAGGATCGACCTCGGCGTTTCCGACCGTCAGATCGACATTCTTGCCGAGAATGTAGATTGCACTGTGCGGGTCGGCGAGTTGTCGGACCAGTCGCTCATCGCCCGCAGGATTTCGGCAATGCGCATGATCACCTGCGCAGCACCACCCTACCTGAAGAAGTTCGGTGAGCCCGTCCATCCTTATGACCTCGAGGATGGCCATCATGTCGTCAGTTATTTCCGACCGCACAACGGACAGCAGATCCCATTCGTCTTCTGCCGCGACGACGAGCGAATCGAGATCGCCGGCAACTGCATCGTTTCGGTTGACGAGGCGATGACTTATGTTTCCGCGGTCAAGGCTGGACTTGGTCTCGTGCAGGCCCCGCTCTTCATGGTTCGCGATGCCATAAAGACCGGCGTTCTCCACCCGGTGCTGACGGAATGGGACCGCGACCCGCTGCCGATCCATGTCATCTATCCGCCGAACCGGCATCTCAGCAACAAGCTCAGGGTCTTCGTCGACTGGACAGCAAACCTTTTTGCCAATTCGGGTATCGACCAATCGCTGAAGAATTGACGCCCACACATGCCCCCGGATGACTTTCTTCACACGGTTACATTTTTCTAATTAAAGGATGGCGCGCCCGGTCAGAGGTCTTTCGGAACGCCTCGGCCGGGATCGTTGCTGCAGTCGAAACCGACCGTGCCTACGCAAGTGCTATCCATGCTGCTTTCGGCGTTCGACGAGCGGTTCCCTACCGTAGACATTCGTCTCCATGTTGACGCGATCGGCGTTGTTCACGATCAAGTCGCGCGACGGGTCGCCGATGTCGGATTTTCGCACGGCCGCCCGGCCCGGCGACGCTGTGGGTGATCGAGCGATTTCGCAAGATCCTGCTCGAGGTGGAAACCACCTGCAAGGAGCATCCGGGCGCGCCGATTGTGCAAGGCCATCGCTCGGTGGGCGGGGCGTCTTCCGGCGATGGAAGGTAACCGTAACTGACGGCCTTCTGCTCGGCGAATTCTAGAATCTACTCGCCGGCGACCTGCTGCGCATCAGTCGCCCGATCCAGCCAGCCCGGCGAAGAGCGGAGCATAGGCGGCGAGCCTGCGGGATACGAACTCGGTGAAGAGCTGCACGCGCTTCGTCTTGCGTGTTTCCCCCTGAGTGAGAAGCCAGAGCGTTCCGTGCATGTGAAGGCCAGAGCCGGGCGCTCTCGCCAACAGCGGGTCGGCATCTCCGACAAAACACGGCAGTATCGTCATGCCAAGCCCCTGACGCACCGCCGCGATTTGCGTCTCGCCGTCCGTGGTCTTGAATGGAACCCCCGCGGCGCGGACCTCCCCCTCGCGAGCCCAATCGGAGATACCGTTCTGGCTAACGACAATCCACCGGATGGGATCAGCCGGACTTTCACGCCACGCGGCTAGTCGATCGCGGGACATATAGACGCCGCCGAACAGTTCCGGTCCCTTCAGGCCGTGAAGATTGAGCGGCAGGGTCTTGCGGTCGTAGACGACACGGATCGCGACATCAGCCTCTCGGTTGGTCAGGTTTGCCAGTTCGCCGGACGGCAGGATTTCCATTTCGATGTCCGGATGTAGGCCCGCAAATTCAGCGAAGTCAGGCATGAGCAAGTGCGTCGCAAGCGTCGGCGCCAATGTCACCCGCAGGAGTCCGCGTATGCCCTGGTCGCGCCCGAAGATTCGCGTCTCCAAATGGTTGGACGACGCCTCCATCTGCTCGGCGAGTTCGACGACTTCCTCGCCCGCCTCCGTCAGGCGGTAGCCCGAGGGCAGCTTTTCGAACATCTGAACCCCCAGCCGTTCCTCGAGCTGCGCGATGCGTCGCAGCACGGTCGAGTGATTGACCCGAAGGCGCACGGCGGCAGCCCGCACTGAGCCTCCACGCGCAGCGGCAAGAAAGTAGCGAACGTCATCCCAGTCTATCATGGTGCGACCTCGCACCGTTGGGTGCGCCTTTCCGAGATCCGTACCTAACACATGGAGCAGCAGTGCGGGCGATTATCATGGACCGTACCGACGAGCGCGTCTCAATTCCGAACGGCGACATCGATCGTCGCGGCTGGCGTCAGTCGTCTGTCCGGATCGATTTCGCACCACCGATATGCGCACTTCCGCACTCAACAACGGACGGCGGCGGATCCATTTTGGGGTTCTAGGGAGCATCCCACACGATCTTAGACGAAAGCCTGGAAGGATGAAAAAATGACCAGATTGAATGGAAAGACCGCCGTGATCACCGGTGGTGCCACCGGCATCGGCCTTGCCGCTGCAAAGCGCTTCATCGAAGAGGGCGCTTTCGTCTTCATCTTCGGCCGCCGACAGGAAGCACTCGACGCCGCCGTGGCCGAACTCGGGCCCAACTCTCGCGCGGTGAAGGGCTCAGTTTCCGATCTCAACGACCTCGATCGGCTTTATGCGGCGGTCAAGGCCGAGCGCGGAACCCTCGACATCGTCTTCGCCAATGCCGGGGCGGGAAGCGCGCTTCCACTTGGTGAGATCACCGCCGAGCACATTGACGAAACCTTCGACACCAATGTGAAGGGCACGACCTTAACGGTCCAGAAGGCGCTGCCACTGATGAGCGAAGGCGGTTCGATCATCCTGACCGGATCGAGCGCCGGCACCACGGGTGCCACGGCGATGAGCATCTACAGCGCGAGCAAGGCGGCGGTGCGCAATCTGGCGCGGACCTGGGCGGAGGATCTGAAGGGCACCGGCATTCGGGTAAACGTGCTGTCGCCCGGACCGACGGCGACCGAACTCGCGAAGGCAGCGCTCGGCGAGGAAGGCCAGAAGCTCTTCGCCTCAATGAATCCGCTTCAGCGCATGGCCGATCCGGCAGAGCTCGGAGCAGCGGCTGCCTTTCTCGCGTCGTCGGACAGCAGCTTCATGACCGCCAGCGAAGTCGCTGTCGACGGCGGCCTAGCTCAAATCTGACGCGCCGCGCCCGAGGGTACTCCGTTCGATTGTTCGGAGCGCCCTCGGGCTCAACAAACCCAAGGAGAAGACTATGAGCTACGCAATCATCGGCTTCGGCAATGTCGGTCAGGCTCTGGCCAGGGCGTTCGCCCGAAGCGGCATCGAAGTGTCCGTTGCAACCACGCGCGACCCGGAAAGCTTTGCATCCGATGCGGCCGCGATCGGACCGACGATCATTCCTAAGACACTAGCGGACGCCGTCAAGGCGGACATCGTCTTTCTGGCCGTCCGTTTCGAACAGCACGCAGATGTCGCCAAGGCGCTTCCCGCCTGGCAGGGCAAGACCATCGTCGACGTGACCAATGCCTACGGCGTGCCGCCTGAGGAACTGGGAGGACAGCCTTCGTCCAAGGCCGTCGCGCAGGCCTTCTCCGGCGGGCGACTGGTCAAGGGCTTCAACCATCTGGTCGCAGCGGTTCTTGCCCAGGATCCGGCCATGCATGGAGGCAGGAGAGTCGTGTTCCTGGCGAGCGACGATGACGTTGCTGCGGCGGAGATTGGTGACCTTGCGCAAAATCTCGGTTTCGCGCCGATCAAACTCGGTGGGCTTTCGGAAGGTGGACTGCTCGTGCAGGCGCGTGGGAATAGCTGGGGTCAACTGATCTTCAAGGACCTGGTCAAGTTCGACTGACGAACACGAAATCCGTTCTCCGCTGAGCACGTCCCGGTACAGCGACTGCTTCTGTCATCCACAAGGAACAGTAACATGCACGTTTTCGTGACTGGGGGGACCGGCCATTCCGGTCCGTACATCATCTCCGAGCTCGTCGCGGCCGGCCACGGGGTCACCGCCCTGGCCCGTTCGGAGAAGTCTGCGGCGGAATTGGCCGCGCTCGGCGCCAAGGTGCGTCGCGGCAGCCTGGAGGATCTCAACGGACTCAAGGCCGCGGCGGCGGATTCCGACGGTGTCATTCACGTCGCGCACCGGCAGGACCTGCTTCCCTCCGGCGGCCTCGACGCCGTGGCTGCCGCGGAGGTCGAGATCATGCTCGTCTATGGCGAGGCCTTGGCAGGGACGGGAAAGCCGCTGGTCGTATCGGGGAGCATTGGCTCGCCCGGCTGGGAAGGCCTGGGCCGACGAGCCACCGAGTCCGACCCGGCTCTTCCCGGTGGGGGATACAAGGGCACGTTGCGGGTTCGTAATATCGTGGAGACTGCGGTAATTGGCCTGGCCGCGAAGGGCGTACGGTCCTCGGTTGTACGAATTCCTCCCATCATGCACAGCGCGACCGACAATGCCGGCTTCCTCCCGCTGCTGATCGAACTCGCGAAGGAGAAGGGAATCGTCGGCTATCCCGGAGACGGCGCAAACTTATGGCCAGCCGTGCATGCCCGCGATCTCGCCTCCTTGTTCCGCCTGGCGCTGGAGACGGGTCAAGCAGGGAGAACATGGCATGCGGTTGGCGACGAGGGCATCCCATTCCGCGAGATCGCCGAGGCTATTGGCAGCCGTCTCAAGCTACCCGCCGTGCCCATTCCCCCCGACGCCCTGATGCTGCCGGGATACTTCGGGTTTCTCGCCAATCTGGTCACGCTGGACGTCCCGGCGTCCAATCTCATCACCCGTCGGACCCTCGGCTGGGAGCCGTCTCAGCCGGGTTTGATCGCAGACCTCGACAATGGCCATTACTTCCCCGGCGGCTGACCCTGCTTGGAGATCACGAACAACATTCCACTTCTCTAGGAGACTGGACATGAGCACTATTAGCATCATCGGCGCAGGAACCATGGCCACGGCGATCGCCGGCCGTATCGCAAAGGCCGGGCATACCGTCGAGGTGGTCAACCGTGACCCCGCCAAGGCGCGGGCGCTGGCCGACTATCTCGCATCAGGCGCGGTCACGGGGACGTACGGCGCCGCGCCGGCGGGCGATATCGTCATCCTCGCCGTGCCGTACGCCGG
>Ga0182735_1000441_pt1 | contig 34371 bp, 35 predicted proteins | sample eDN5th30CKraftMG_FD_128524 | JGI IMG/M metagenome (GOLD analysis project Ga0182735, IMG submission 128524) | Enriched Miracle-Growth compost microbial communities from Emeryville, California, USA - eDNA 5th pass 30_C Kraft MG (version 2) (version 2) ...
ATGGTCCGCGCCACCTGAAGCCAGAGACCATGTGGAGAGGTGCCGGAGTGGTCGAACGGGGCGGTCTCGAAAACCGTTGTGCTCGCAAGGGTACCGTGGGTTCGAATCCCACCCTCTCCGCCACACTTTTTATTCTTTAAAAACAATAACTTAGAAGAATTTCGGTGCTTTGATAAGTGCCGGGAATGTCGGTATCTTTTGGGCTTTTGTATTGGTGCTCTCGAAAGAGAGACAGAAGTGGCCCCAGAATCTGGCCGGGAATTCGACCTCCGTCTCTGAAGGCGAGTTGGGCCAGTACCCATTTGCCAGATTGCATGCGTCCGGACCTTTGCACTGCGGGGTGTCTTCACCGACGTGTCGTGCGTAAGTAGGCCGTATGCACTGTAGAGTGCGTTACCGAGGTAAGTGAGGGGGTGATACGCGTCGCGGTAGAGTTGGCCTGAAGAACTGGGTGCTGGGCTCAGACTGCGCTCTAGGCAAACAATTTTTCTAAGTAGAGACAATAGGTTATTGGAATTTCTCCCGAAGTTTCCGCGGGTTAGAAATCAAAACGATACTGATGCTTCGAATTGCATCTTCTCCGCCACTCCCTTTTTGATTTCCCACCAGTTCCTGTTTGATTTTCGGCAGACCTGCCAAGTGCCGGGCACGTCGGCGTAATTCCTGGCGTCTATTTCACACGGCGTGAGGAGAGACGAAAGATGCTCCAGAATTTGCGCCGAAATTTAGATGGCGTCTCTGATGGCCTAGTGCGGCAGTCACCTTTTTGGGCTTCTGGTATCTGTTGAGGAAGCAGACGTCGCCCTCGCGCCGATACTGTTGAAAAACTCCCCGGTTGCGGGATGTGCCGGAGCATGATTCACTTTCTCCATCGTGTTGGTGATGGAGGTTGCGATGATGGGTTGTCAGGAGACTCCGGCGCGGCTGTTCTACGACTTCTGTCTTGAGGATCACGTTCCCCCTGATCACCTGTTGCGCGGTATCGACCGCTTCCTCGACCTGGAGGGTCTACGGACGGAGCTGAGGCCGTTCTACAGCAGCATCGGCCGGCCCTCAGTGGCCCCGGAGCTGATGATCCGGATGCTGATCGTCGGCTACTGCATGGGCATCCGCTCCGAACGGCGGCTCTGCGAGGAGGTGCATCTCAATCTGGCCTACCGCTGGTTCTGCCGCCTTGGCCTGGACGGCAGGGTGCCCGATCATTCGACCTTCTCGCGCAACAGGCACGGGCGCTTCAGGGAGAGCGACCTCCTGCGGCACCTCTTCGAGACGGTGGTGGAACGTTGCCTGCGGGAAGGCCTGGTCGGCGGAGAAGGCTTCGCAGTGGATGCCAGCCTGATCGCCGCCGACGCCAACAAGCAGCGCTCGGTGCCGGGCGATCAGTGGCAGCCAGACGCCCATGAGGCCGGCCGGGCGGTGCGGGAGTATCTGGCCACCCTGGACGATGCGGCCTTCGGGGCGGCATCGGAAGTGACGCCCAAGTTCGTCTCGCCGGCCGATCCGGCGGCCCAATGGACGGGTGCCCACAAGGGCCATGCCTTCTTCGCCTATGCCACCAATTACCTGATCGACACCGACCACGGCATCATCCTGGACGTGGAGGCCACGCGAGCCATCCGCCAGGCGGAGGTCGGTGCGGCGCGCACCATGCTGGACCGGACGGCGGAGCGCTTCGGTCTGACGCCCCATCATCTGGCGGCCGACAGCGCCTATGGCTCCGCCGCCAACCTGGCCTGGCTGGTCAAGGAGCGGGCCATCGCTCCGCACATCCCGGTGTTCGACAAGTCCGGCCGCACCGACGGCACCTTCTCACGGGCCGACTTCACCTTCGATACCGAAGCCGACCACTATACCTGTCCCGGCGGCAAGACCCTGGTGCAATTCCGGCGGAGCTACAGGACGCCCCGCACGGGCATCACCCGTGAGGGCACCCGCCTCTATCGGGCCAGCCAGACAGACTGCAAAGCCTGTGTCCTGAAGCCACGATGCTGTCCCAACACGCCATCCCGCAAGATCCCGCGCCAGCTGCATGAAGATGCCCGGGATGTGGCTAGGGCGCTGGCCCACACACCCGCATATGAGCAGTCCCGCCATCGGCGCAAGAAGGTCGAGATGCTGTTCGCCCACCTGAAGCGCATCCTGCGCCTTGGCCGTCTGCGGCTGCGCGGCCCATGCGGGGCTCGCGACGAGTTCCTGCTCGCCGCCACCGCTCAGAACCTCAGGAGACTGGTGAAGCTGCGATCACAGATGGAGAATACCAAGAGCCTCGTTACCTGACAGCACCGCGATCAGGCGCGCTGAGCCGCAAAAGGCGGCGGCTCAAACGCCGCCGTCAGACAGCAGAAGCACGATCAGGACCAACCACACCTTCATCAGCCGACTAAATCAACAAAATCCGCCAGGAGCGGACGTTCAACCCTGTAAGTTCTCTCTAGGTCGACACCTCCCTGTCACAAAGGCCGCGTTAATCGGCGCCAGGGGCAAATACGCAGTCGCCTAGGACACTATTAACTTCGCGTGATGAAACGGGCGCGTTCAAGCAGTTCGTCGAACGTCACGATGTCGATGCTGCGGTTCTCGCGCCGGAACAACTCGAATGTGTCGCGCATAACACTCGCAGCTCTGGGGTTCTTATAAGACGAGAACTCGCCCTGTGATCCGATCACAAGAATACTTTTTGCATTTCGCGTGCGCGCTGTCAGAGTCTCGGTGCCTGACTTGTTATAGTGCTCCCCAGTTTGAGCGAAGGCCAACCATTCCGCTTTCTGCTCAATGATCTGGGAAACAGCTCTAATGAACTCCTGGCTGAACTCCCACGTTCCCGCGCGCCCGCCACGGCTTGCCCTGAAAATCGGCGTATCAGGTCTCTTGATTTCGACAAGCACAGTGTATTCCGTGAAACTCATCAAGAAATCAATTACGGGCTTGTTCCGGTTGTCGCTGCCTCCCCCTCCGACCGTCATTTCTCGGTCAAACGGCCGCATCACGCGATAGTCGAGGCCATACCCGAAAACCCACTGTTCGCGCTCAAAGAAGTCCTGCCATTGGGGTTCGCTCCAATCCCCGAGGCGCATATGTTCTTCATATTCCTGCAACCCCTGCCTGCGTCCAAGAAGGATATTGATGTCCTCGTCGGTCAATGACCGGTGGAGAGCATGTAGTAGACCGCTCCTCTGTGTCTCTGGCATGCCTTTGATACGATCGATTATTCCGCGATCTGAGGCATCAATAATCGCTTTCGGTCCGGCCTTCGTGGATATGTCTTCGATCTGGAAGGTTTCTTCATTCGATAGGTCAATGAACTCAATATGAGACAGGAATCCGAGAAGCCGCCTGAATTCGTCGTCACGGAAGGTAAATTCATCCTTCTCGACTGCCTCAATCCAGTCGCCCGCACGAGGCTTGAAAGCTTGAAGAGTTAGGCGCTTAATTTTCTTGTCGTCTTGGCTGACAAGGGCGGAAACCTGTGTCTTACGGGTGTTCCCCGTCAGGCGTAGGCACAACCTGCCTTCAATTTCGCCCAGACGAAGTTGGTCACTTCCTTCGAATACTATTTTGACATTGCGACGGCGCTCCAAGTTTCGCTCGTTGAAGGAGAAGACCTTTGATATGTAAGTCTTGGCCACTTTGCGCAACTTGTAGAATTTATATTCGCTTTCGTCGCTCATGCCTTGATAGTATCGTAAAAATACCAGGGCGGAAGAGACCTTCTATTCTATGAACTCAAAAATCGGTGCCTCCAGGTATCCCATTTTGAACTGTGTGCGGGCACTTAGCGCATTTGGCTTTTAGGTCGCGCTCCTCCTTAGCGAACTGAACGGTAACGCGATCCCCACGTCCCCTTCGGGTCAGAAGTTGACGCTACGCCAACGGAGCTCGGCAATTCTGCGTTATAGACGCAAGCTGCTCATCCCATTCCATGGGTAAGTGGGCTCCGAGAATAAGACTATCCGCCGTTAGGTCGAGAGGTTGTCTGCCATCCAGGATCGCCTCAACGAGCTCCGGCCCTAGGAGGGCCAGCCCCAGCACCCTTGAAACATATGGTCGTGTGAGCCCTTCCGCCTTCGCGATATCCAGCACGTTGCGAACCTCTCCGGTCGCCAGCCGCTCAAACCAGGCATGCGCCCGTGCCACCGCCTTGATAAGTGCCATGTCCGGCTTGGGTTCATCCGCAGGGTTGCCACTTTGGATTACGATCTTGAGCTGATTGCCCCGGCACCGGATCTCCATAGGTGTCGCCAGGATGATGGGATCTGATTGTGGGGATGCGTCAGCATTGTCCAGCCGGAGGAGGGTGCGCAGAGTCGCTGGCGCGATCTCTATCCGCAGCTCGTCTACCGACAGCACCACACGTTTCAGAAGTGCCCGGACCGCCTCCATCCATTGCGAGCGCGTGGTGTCATCAAAGAACTGTGTCAACTCGGTTGATCGCCGAACGACCTGGTCTACCAGGCGTGCTGAGAGGTCCGGACCGAGAGCATCCAGCAGCCGCTGGGGCGAGATGACGAAGCCCTGTACTTCCCTGCGCACCGCCGCCTCGATCTCCAGCGCCGGCAAGCGGCGAGGAGAGGCATCATGGTCCTTGGTCTGCTCGACATAATAGCGATAGCGGCGTCCTTTCGTGATGGCGTGGGACAGCGTGAAGCGATGCCCCTGATCATCTTCCAGGATCCCCGCCAGCAGGCTCGGTGCCTTGGCCCTGGTCCGGCGCCGGTGTCCTTGGCGATTGTCACCCAACTGCTTTTGAACAGCTTCCCAGGTGGCCTGGTCGATGATGGGTGTATGTAAACCGGGATAGCTTTCCTCTCGATGCGGGATGCGGCCGATGTAGACCGGGTTGGAGAGGAGCTGATAGAGATGGCCTCTGGTGAACGGCTGCCCGCCGGTGACCCGGCCATCAGGGAGTGTGCGGGTCTTGGTGACGATGCCGCGTTCCTCCAGTGCCTGTTTGAGTTGCCGCACCGTGCCGAGCTCCACGTAGAGCCGGAAGATGCTCCGAACGATCTCCGCATCCTCCTCGACGAGTATCAGCCTCCTGTCCTGCACCTGATAGCCGATGGGCGTGGTACCACCCATCCAGAGACCCTTCTTCTTGGAGGCAGCGATCTTGTCGCGGATGCGCTCGCCCGTGACCTCGCGTTCGAACTGGGCGAAGGACAAGAGCATGTTGAGCGTCAGTCGGCCCATGGAGGTCGTGGTATTGAACTGCTGGGTCACCGAGACGAAGGAGACCTCGTGGTCGTCCAGAAGGTCGGCCAATTTGGCAAAGTCGCTCAGGGACCGGGTGAGGCGGTCGATCTTGTATACGACAATGACGTCCACACGATGATCCCGGATGTCGGCCAGGAGGGCCTGCAGGGCAGGGCGCTCCGTGTTTCCTCCGGAATACCCGCCATCGTCATAACGGGCGGGGAGGGCTTTCCAGCCTTCCGAGGCCTGACTGCGGATATAGGCTTCACAGGCATCCCGCTGGGCATCCAGGGTGTTGTACTCCTGGTCCAGCCCTTCTTCGGTGGATTTGCGTGTGTAGATGGCGCAGCGGACCTGTCGGCGCACGATCAGGACGCCTTCAGGCCGAAGAAGCGCGGGCCGGACCAGCGGGCGCCGGTGATCTCGCGGGCGATGACGGAGAGGGAACGCCAGGTCTGCCCGCGCCAGAGATAGCCGCTTTCACCTACCTCAACCATATGCGTGACACCGTTCCACTCCCGCACCAGACGCGTGCCGACCGAGGTTCGCGGCGCAGCTTTTAGCTTTGGCGTCGCCCCAGCCCGAAACTCCGCCGTAAGTTCCTTCAGGCGCCGCCGCGTGGCTGGGCGCAGTCCCCCCACGGCCTGTTCCTGGATGCGATAGGCGCAGGCCCGCATCAGGAAATCCTGGCGGGAGTGACGCGGGGCGGGGACGCCATAGAGCTCTTGCCACTTCTCACGGAGGGCAGCGACATCCATGGCCTGCAGTGCCGCCAACTCATCAGCGAGGGAGGCCTTTCTCTGCCGTGCCATCAGTTGCCTTCCACGATGCGATAGACGCTGCCGCGTCCATCTTCCTGGGTGCGGCTGATGGTAATGCCCTTCTGGCGCAGCCGGGTGAGGGCGGCGCGGGTGGTATGGGGCTGCCAACCGGTCTCGGCGACGAGCTCGTCGAGCGTGGCGCCTTCCTCCCGGCACAGCAGGACGACCATGAGCGCCTGCTTGGTGCCGGCGGTGCTGAGGGCAGCGACTTTTTCCTTGATGCTGCTCTCAAGCTTGTCGCGCGACGGGGAAGGGTGCTCTGTCTGAGCTGAAGCATCCGGATCGGACTGCTCGGGTTCGGCGTTCTCCGCTTCAACGCCGATGGCGGCTCGACCGCTGTCGTTGATGATGAGGGTAAGCGGGCGATCCTCCTCCTGGCGCCAGACCGCCTGGTCCGGTGTCGCCGGCACCTCCGCCAGCAGCCCCTTCTTCACAAGGCTGTTCAGCGTGGTTGTAACGGCGCCACCCTTCAGCTTCAGAGACACGGCCAGCGGCAGCACGGTGCCATCGTCTCGTCCGGCCGCCGTGGAAAGGATCACCAGATGGGTATCGGTGAGTGTGGACATGGGGTCCTCCTGTGATGCTGAGCCGCACCCTGCGGCTCTTCCACCACCCGAAGCCCCGCCGATCAGAGACCGGTCAGGGCCGGGGCGGCAGAGGAGGCCCCGTCACTCGATAAACCAAGCAATGCTTGCCGTGCAGAGGAAGTCCAGCAGAACAGAGACGTCTCCATCAAACGCCAACGGCCCCGCCAAAGCGGGGCCGCTGTACACCATGATCTTCCCGTCTGATCCGGAACCCGCCCTAGAAGTAGGCGGCCAGCCCCAGGCGCACCGCCTGACGGTCGGTGCTCACCGTACCGTCATACGTCTTCTCATAGTCGGTGCGGACGTACTCCACCCGGAGATTGAGCCGCCGCATCAGGTTCCACTCGATGCCGGCCCCGTAAGAAACCCCATCCAGAGTCTCCGAGAGGTCGACAATGCCGTCCGGATCTTCATACAGGACATTAAACTTCGTCCGGGTCCAGCCGACCCGCCCATAGAGGAATGCCGAGTTGTTGATCACATAGCCGTAGCGACCGGCCACACCGACACTCTCCTTGACCTTGGTGGTGCTGGTGGCCGTACCTCCGCCCGATAGGTCCGCACTGGCACTGTCGGAGGTGCCGCCCAGCAGGACCTCTCCCTCGACGGCCAGACGCCAAGCACCGTCAAAGATACTCCCTCCGACGAACAGCCCGCCCGCCGGACCGCCGGCACTGTCCGACACGATGGTCTGGCCGTTAACGATGAGATCGGACCCGTAATCTTCGTAGGCGCCCAGGGCTCCGACATAGAGCCCCTGAAAATTGTCAGCTGCCACAGCCGGCTGGACAGCAAACCCTGCAAGCAGCACACTGATACTCAGAGACAGAACACGCATGAGACATCTCCCAGGTTGGTTAACACATGCGGATCATGGCTCCGGGAAGTTAAGTAATACTGAACAAAGATACGGAAATATACATATCCGTATTCAGTATCTCTTTTGACGCACGGCCTCACCCCCGAAGCTGCAGCGAGGAGGTGGGGCGTGTCCTTGAAGCAAACATTCGGCGCCAATGTGCGCCAATACCGGAAGGCCGAAGGCCTGACGCAGGATGACCTGGCCGAGAAGGCGGATCTGTCGCTGGACATGATCGGCCGGCTGGAGCGCGGTGTGACGGCACCGTCCTTCGAGACCATCGAGAGGTTGGCTGCCGTCCTCAACATTCCGGAAGCGGTACTGTTCGGGCATCACCTCATGACCGTGCCTACCGGCGAGCGGGGGAGGCTCCTGAAGCGGATCCATCTGCATCTATCGAAGATGAATGAGGATCAGCTGGCGCAGGCCGAGAAGGTACTGGCGGCGCTGGTGTGAGGGCCCAGTCTGCTCATCTATTTTGGTTCGAGCAATTGGATTACGCAACTCTGCGCAGGGTGCCGCGATGTCATGGGAAGGGATCGTGGGCGCGGCTGGGATTGAATCAGTGTCCCCTACGGGGTCATGGATGAATTATTGAATATTATCAATAGTTTAATCGACATAGAGTCGCTGGAAATTTCGGCTAAAAGCGGGACCATCGAGGTGGCTTTTCGCAAAATTCTCGCAAGGCTGGGGAAGGGGTGATTGCTTATCTGATCGAAGGGGGCGGCGCGCTGGCTGAAGGGGAGCAGAAAAAACGAGGGGGCATCGTTGGAGCGTTGCAGGGGTTACATCTGACCACCAACGTCGACGTTGAGAGCAATGGACTGGAACAGTCTCATGGTCTAAGCATGGAGGCTGCCTCTGATTTTTGAGTAACCATGCCCGAAACGATCTCTAAGACAGTACTGCTATCCGATCCCAAAATAGCTGTGAATACGCGCTGCCTGTTGGGTGAAGGCATCATCTGGGATGCCGGGCGGAATAGCCTTTGGTGGGTGGATATAGAAGGCCGGCAAATCTACCAATATGCCCCAGAGATGGGTCACGTACGGCAATACAGTGTTTCCCGGTGCCCCACATCGCTTGCTCTTACAACTGGAGAGAAGCTGCTGCTCACAACCGAGGACGCCATCAATCTTTTTGATCCGATAACAGGCGACGCCGCCCCGCTTCTTGCAATCGAGCACCCGGGCCCGTCCATACGGCTCAATGACGGGGCGTGCGACAGAAACGGCAACTTCTGGGCGGGGAGCATGTGCGAGATGCCTGGTCAGGATTGCGCCTTGCTCTACAAGTTCGGCAAGGACGGGGAACTCCAAGTCTGTATGGGCGGAGTTGGCATCAGCAATGGCATCGCTTTCAGCCCGGACGGAAGAACACTCTATTTCGCTGACTCCGCTAAACCGGAGATGTTCGTCGCGCCTCTGCATAACGAGGGGCAGGAGTTGCCGGCCGGCCTGATGCCATTCACCAAGGCATCTGTTCCGGGGGTGCCCGACGGTGCGACAGTTGATCGGGATGGATATCTATGGAGCGCGCGATGGGATGGGTGGTGTCTGGCGCGGTTCGCTCCTGACGGCGCGCTCGACTGCACGGTTGCACTACCGGTTCAGCGCCCGACGAAATGCGCGTTTGGAGGACCCAACCTCTCGTCGCTCTACATCACGACCGCTCGAACGGGGCTGACAGACGCGGAACTGAAAGCACAGCCCCTAGCCGGAAGTGTTCTGGTCGTTGAAATGGGTGTTCAGGGGGTCGAGGAGACGCCATTTCAGGGGCGGTTGCGCAGCAACTGTTTATAAAACCCTCTCCTTTAAACAGACATTGACTAGTTTTGGACCATGGTTTAGCCACAATCACTGGTAGCCAGACGGCCAGCGCGATCTCAACAGGACCAGGCTTGATGATAAGCGTCGTAATTCGGATTCTGAACGAAGCAAAGCATCTCGACAGCCTCCTCTCCAGTGTCAAGTCGCAAGATACCAAGGGTGTGCCCGTCGAGACCGTGATCGTGGATTCCGGGTCAACGGATGGTTCACTGGAGATCGCGAAACGGCATGAGTGCAACATCCACCACATCCGCAAAGAGGAATTCAGCTTCGGGCGCTCCCTGAATATCGGGTGTGAAGCCGCGAAGGGCGACGCCCTCGTATTCGTTTCCGGCCATTGCGTGCCCTATGACGAGCATTGGCTGAGGCATCTGACCGAGCCGCTGCAGCAGGGAAAGGCGTCCTATTCCTACGGCCGGCAAATCGGTAACGATCTCAACAAGTTCAGTGAACTTCAGATATTCGCCAAATATTTCCCCGAGGACCGCGTGTATGCGCAGAAGGGCTTCTTCTGCAATAACGCCAACGCCGCTCTGCTGAAGTCGGCCTGGCGGGATCACAAGTTCGATGAGGTGCTCACCGGTCTGGAGGACATGGAACTGGCCAAGCGGCTGTTCACCAAAGGCCACGAAATTCAATACGTGCCAGAATCCGTAGTCTATCACATCCACGAAGAGACTTGGGCTCAGGTGAGGCGGCGGTATGAGCGTGAGGCGATCGCCCTGCAGCATATTATGCCTGAAGTGCATGTGCATTTCCCTGACTTCGTAAGATACTTCTTCAGCGCCGTCGCGCACGACCTTGGTGAAGCGCGCAGCCAAGGGCTTTCGGCAAGCGTGTTCAGGGATGTTTTGGCCTTCCGTTGCATGCAGTATTGGGGCACTTACAGAGGCAACCGCATACACCGCGAGTTGTCGCGTGAAATGAAGGAAAGGTATTTCTTTCCCAAGGCGACGGCTACTGGCGAGACAGCGTCGGAAACAACGAGTGACGGGGATGACAAAAAAGCAAAGAATCGTGGCTCTTTTGCCGCTTAAGGCACATAGTTCCAGAGTGCCCGGAAAGAACTTCAAATCCCTTCATGGCAAGCCACTTGTGCGGTGGATCCTGGACTCCCTGCTGTCGATTGATGCGATTGACGAGGTGGTTATCAACACCGATGCGCGGGCGCAACTCGGGGATGTGGGTGTCGTCGAAAGTGGGAAAGTCGTGATCCGTGATCGCAAGCCCCATCTGTGCGGGGACGAGGTAAGCATGAACCTTGTGCTAGCCGACGATGTTGAGGCAGTCCCGGCGGATATCTATCTGATGACGCACACCACCAACCCGATGCTGAAAAGTGACACGATAGAGCGCGCCATAGAGGAATTTCTCGAAACTAGGCAGCACGGTGAATGCGACTCTCTCTTTACTGTGAACCGTCACCAGACACGCTTCTACAGGCAGGATGTCTCTCCCATCAATCATGACCCTGACAATTTGATCCCGACCCAGGACTTGGAGCCCTGGTTCGAGGAGAACTCTTGTCTCTATCTCTTTACCCGGGAGAGTTTTGCGTCGACGAACGCTAGGATTGGGCGTCACCCGATGATGTTTGAAACGCGCAGCCTGGAGTCCGTCGATATCGACACACCGGAGGACTGGCAACTGGCAGAGGCCATTGCCAACAGCATGTTGGTGGCGTCCTGATGAAAAAGGTGCTCGTGACATGCCCGCCCATGCTGCGACGGATCGACCAGTTCAAAGAGCAGTTTGCTGCAGCAAACTTCTCGGTGACCGCTCCAGAAGTTGTCCAGATTATCCCCGAGGAAGAACTGATTGATCTGGTGCCGCAGTTTGACGGCTGGATCATAGGGGACGATCCGGCCACGCGCAAGGTCTTCGAGGCGGGCGTGCGCGGCAACCTGAAGGCAGCCGTGAAGTGGGGGGTTGGTGTCGACAATGTCGACTTTGCGGCGGCCAAAGAGCTTGGAATTCCGATCAAAAATACTCCCGGCATGTTTGGGGCCGAGGTTGCCGACCTTGCTATGCATTATGTCAGCGGTTTGGCGCGCCAAGCCTATGTTATCGATAGAGGAATCCGCCAGGGCGAATGGCCCAAGCCGTCCGGACGCTCCCTTTCGGCATTGACGATCGGGCTGGTTGGCCACGGTGACATTGGACGACATTTCGCGAAACGCGCCAACGCTGCGGGCAGCAAGATCATAGTCTACGATCCGTGCGTGAAGGACGACGCGGATGTCGCGCCAAATCAGCTTGCCGTATGGCCCGGGCGCGTCGATGAGTGCGATATGCTCGTGCTCACTTGCGCACTGAACGATCGTAACCGGGGCATGCTCAACAAGCCGGTTCTCGACGCCGCCAAGGCTGGTGTGCAAGTCGTCAATGTGGCCAGGGGGCCGCTCATTGACGAGAGAGCCTTGGAGGATGCGCTGCTATCTGAAAAGGTATCGGCAGTCGCCCTTGACGTGTTCGATGTGGAGCCTTTGCCCATGTCTTCGCCTTTGCGGCAGCATCCTCACACGATCTTTGGCTCTCATAACGGCTCTAACACCATTGAAGCGGTGGAACGTGCGTCTCTTAAGGCGATAGAGTTGTTGGCCGGTTTTCTTGGTGGGGGGCAGCCTTGAAGGGAGCGCGCGCCGCAGTCGTCACCGGAGCTCAAGGTGGAATTGGGGTTGCTCTATGCAAAGCCTTCAAGGAGGCCGGCTACTATACGGTTGGGATAGACATTTCTGAAGCGGACCAAGATATCTGCGATGCAGCCATCAGAGCTGACTTGAATGCTGCCGCCGAGGACGCGGAGCGTGGCCGGAGATTACTGGATGAAGTGAGAACGGCAGTCGGAGAACGAGACCTCGCGGTTCTCGTCAACAATGCTGCAGTTCAGATCCTAAAGGCGTCGGACGAGCTTGCCTTGGCGGAGTTTCGGGAGAGCCTGAATGTCAATCTCCTGGCACCATTCATCCTGAGCCAAGGCCTGCTGGACTTATTGGAAGCTTCGTCCGGAGCAATCATCAATATCGGCAGCATCCACGCCAGGCTGACGAAACCTGGCTTTGTCGCCTATGCCACCAGCAAGGCGGCCCTGGAAGGTATGACCCGTGCCATGGCTGTGGACTTGGGCTCGAAGGTACGTGTGAACGCGATCGCACCAGCAGCGATAGAAACAGAGATGCTGAAGGCTGGTTTCGAGGGAGATCAAGGGGGCTACGACGCGTTGATGGAGTGTCATCCGGTTGGTCGTATCGGCGAGGTGTCAGAAGTTGCGGAGGCCGCCCTGTTTCTTGCTTCTGATAGGGCCGGATTCATAAACGGCAGCGTATTTAGTATCGATGGCGGGATTTCTGCTCGCTTACATGACCCACGATAGTTAGGCAGCTCTTTAATGGCATTCCATTTTGAATATCTCGATCCAGAGAGATTTATAGGGGTAGACGAATTTCACTTTGTTGAGAGATTTCTGCAGCAGACGAAGCGGACGCAGATTGGTTGGCACTATATTGTCGATCTGACCTGGATTTACCGGCAAATCAAGGGCATGCCACCCGGGCAGGAAATCCTGGATGCGGGTGGCGGGCTGGGGCCTGTGCAATACCTTCTGGCTGAGTTGGGCCACAACGTGACCAACGTTGACCTGTACCACCCACCACTGCCGCCGGCCATTGAGGCGCGCTACAAGATATCGAGGCAAACGCTCGATTCATTTGTGCCAACTGAGTACTCAAAGCACATCGAATCTCTGGGTGGTACCACCGGGCTTAAAGACATCAAGCGGGCTGTGGCGAGGCTGCTGAAGGTCCGAGAAATCCGCGGTGCTCTCCAAACCTCGGGCCATGCCGCCTGGCGGAAAGGTGAGGGCCTAGAGGAAAGAGGGGTAGGGACGATTAGGCTGGTTCAAGGCAATCTGGCGAATATGCCCGAGATCAAAAGCGATAGCTTCGATGCTGTCGTCTCGCTGTCTTCCGTCGAACATATTCCCTTGGATGAACTCTCGAGGGCTGCGGCCGAATTGCGCCGCGTTACCAAGCCCGCTGCAGTATGGGCCATAACAACATCCGGAACTGACCAACCGACAACTTGGTATCACGAACCGTCGAAGGGGCTTTGCTTCGGCGAAGAGACACTGTCTTCGGTGTTTCACGCGAAGGCTGAAGGCACGGCTTCAGCTCAAAACGTTTTGGATAATTACCGGAACAATTCGTATCTGAAAGAACATCTCGCCAGATTTTATGGAAAGTCCGGAAATAACGGCATGCCCTGGGGAAAATGGGACCCGAAATATATCCCCATCGGAATATCGTAAGACCTCAGTTAGATATTAGTCGCCTGGACCGGTGATGTGGACTTTGCAGTAGAAGCCAGGCGACGAGAAGCAAGAACCATTCTTGAACAGGACAAAAGAAGAATATGATTTCATCGATTTTGAACGCAATTCAGGAAGCAGAGGCCCACGGCACATTAAGCCCGGAGGCGGTCAGACCTGTGCTAACAGGTTTGAGCGGGGACAAACTCGTCGGAACATTACAGAGGCTGGCCAAGCTGTTTTCCACTGAGCCAGACACCTGTTATGCGGAAATCGGTGTGTTTCAAGGGTTGACGCTTCTTTCGGTCGCCGCAGCAGTCCCGGAAATTCCTTGTTATGGAATAGACAATTTCAGCGATCATGATCCTGAAGGCCGAAATCAGGCAATTTTCGAAGAACGTCAGTCCAAGATATCAGCCGAGAATGCGTATCTTATCAACGAAGATCTTGAATCTGCTCTACATAACTTCAAGGAGCGGAGTGGGGGACGGAAGATTGGAGTCCTGTTCGTTGATGGCCCCCACGATTATCGCAGCCAGATAATCTGCTTGCTCTTTGCCAAGGGGGCTTTGCATGACAACGCGGTTATCATTGTTGACGATAGCAACTACCAACACGTTCGAATGGCTAATCGGGATTTCTTGCTTTCTCATCCTGACTATAAGCTGGTTTTCGAAGCCTATACTGCCAGGCACCCCATTCACATGGATTCACAAGAAGAAGCGGCCGCCCGTGCCGGCTGGTGGGACGGGGTTAATATCATGGTGCGAGATCACGATAATGTATTGGAGCCGATTTTGCCCAGTGACGAGCCAAAGAGCATGTGCTTTGTGAATGATCATATTGTTCACGCTCATCGCTACGGTGAACTTGCTCCGCATGCCATTCAGTTTCTCGTGGGACTAGAGCAGCCTGCACGTTTCCCACGGACTCTCTTCGGTCTCATGAAGCGTTTCAGAAAATTCCGGGATGGGCGGCACGCAGAAAGCCTCGCAACCAATACGTTCAGCGGCGGGCTAACTGCAGGAAGATATGCGAGCCTGCGGAGCAAGTAATCTCGGCGGTTGCCGGTAAGGATCAAACAGGCAACGGCTTCTCACTTGGCGCAGTGTGCGGGAGGGAAGACGGATGTCTCTCTTTGCGGTGGTATGAGTATCCGTTGTCAGCCGGACTTGCCTAGCTGATGGGAGTAGAGTTTAGAGACGCCCATAAAGAACTCTGGCAAGAAAGATTTATGCACGCATATTACGTCGTTCTGCATGGCGCCAACGGTATACTTCGCCCTTTTGAAAAGCTTGCAGTACTCACTGAAGGAAAGGTCGACCAGACCAGGCCATCCCCACTCGGCTTGAACGCCTGTTGATAGCCAGACCTTTTCTACCGTTCTCCACCGCATGAGCTTCTTTCCTATAATCGTAGGAAGTTTGAACAGAATTTTATATGCGGCCTTTTTGCTTCTAGGTATCATTAAGTATAAGCTGTCAAATATAACAAAATCGTTCTTGTCTAATATTTCCAATACTTCTATGTCGCCAGAGAATTCCATATAAATAAGATCGACTTTTGATCCATTTAATAGTGACTCTGCCCCTCTAAGAACTGCGGCCTCTCCACCTTGAACGTCTACCTTCATGAAGCGAATCCGTTCATTCACCTCACTGTCCAACCGCGTCACTTCCACCTGGACTTGATCAAGATCGTCGTGATCCGATGACAAGCGGATGAAGCCCACGGAGGAATAGCCTTTGCGATCTTCCCAGCCAGGCTCGTCTCCGGATACAACGCTTGGGACAACGAACGATGTACTTCCCTCGGCATCCGCCACTGCTTTTGCGCGAATATCCACCCGTTCGTCAGACTGAAGGGCATCTCTCAGATATGGCAGGTTCCCAGGATACGGCTCGAACGCTATAACGCTTGAGTTTGGACTGTTCTCCAATACCTTCTTCGTCATTGCGCCGGCACCCGCGCCGATATCGATCACTATTCCTGGGGGGAGGTGGCGGTAAAGGTCATAAATGAAATCTGGGCTATCACCGGAGATTGCTCGTCCGGAAAAAACTTGCGGTAACATATAAAGATTAGCCCTTCGCGTGGTGGGGAATGAAAATAGGGAACATGGAATTAACTTCAGTCGAACTAAATTTCGGCGCTCCGAAGAGATTGCATATTTGGCTGTGCCGTTCAACGGCTACTGCACGCGATCTTCTGGGCTGAGCCTGAGCACGGGGCCGTACATTGAGGTTTAAAATTTTCAGTTTACAGTATGTTATCGCTCATTGATCGAATCTGGCACTCCGCGGTCTTTATGACATGGACCGCCCAGGGGGTTCGCATACTGTCGCTCGTTGGGCTGATACCGCTCATCCTGGCGTATCTGCCAGAGCAGGACGCGGCAGTGTGGTTCCTTCTCACACTTATATTCAATCTTTCAGCGGTCTTCGATTTTGGATTCTCTGCAACATTCACGCGATTGATCAGCTACAAAGTTGATTCCCATAAGGTGGAGCCGGCTCAAAGTTCTACGCCGTTACCTCCCAAGGTAGACCAGCGTCCAATGGGGTCCACAGTGGCCGCCAATCGTATAGCTTATAGATATCTTGCGGCGATTAGCGCCACGGTACTTGTGCTGGTTGGGCTGATTTTTCTTAGGGCGCCTATCCTGGCAATGGCGGCTCCCGCTCATGGATGGGCCGCATGGTCCATGTTCACGATGGCGCAGGTCACGTTCCTCTATGGGAACTCCTTCGTGAACTATTTACAGGGCACAAACCATGTGGCGCTGCTAAAGCGCTGGGAGACAGTAGCGGGGCTGGGACAAGTCGTATCTCTTATAGCCACCATTTATTTTGGAGGGGGATTGGTGGCTCTCGCCGCAGTCTACTCATTGTGGGCGATTCTGAATGTTGTACGGAACTATCTGCTGTGCAGGCAATTGCAGTATGCCGGATTGGAGAAGCCGGCCGCCAAGTCAGATGTGGCCGAAGTGTTGCGAGAGGCCTGGCCCCAGCTCTGGCGCTCTGGAGTGGGCATCGCTGCAGCTTTAGGCACCACCCAGTTCTCTGGTCTGATCTACGCACAGATGAAGGTAGGAGGAGAGCTCACAGCCTATCTTCTCATGTTGAGGCTGATTACGGTGGTCAGCCAGTTCTCTCAAGCCCCCTTCTTGTCGAAACTGCCTATCCTGGGGCAATACACTGTTCAGAGCCGAGCAAGTGACTTCAGCGCAACAGCAGAACGCGGACTCATGTTGAGTCACTGGAGTTTTCTTGTGGGCTTCTTGGGGTTGGCAGTGCTGGGCACGTACCTCTTGCCCTGGCTGGGCAAAAGTGCCGATTTGTTCGTCCCTTCATTGTGGGGGGTGTTGGGCATGGCCTTCTTCCTTGAGCGACAAGCAATCGGGCACCTTCTCCTTTATACATTTACCAATCGCGTGATATGGCATGTCATTCATTCACTCTATGGAATGGTCTATCTGGCGGTATCTCTCTTGCTGCTGGGCCGCGTCGGGGCGATGGCCTTTCCCATAGGTATGATCGTGGGTTATCTCTTGATATCTTGTCCCATCAGTTCATACGTGAGTTATCGGTCTTTGTCGCTCCGGTTTCCAATATTCGAGTTGAAAACAAGCTTTTTTCCTTTCCTCATTATTACAGGGTATGCAATTTTCTCTCTGGCGGAGTAAGTAATTGTCGAAAATATACGAGAAAGATGGGGTGGCCATTTCGGAGCTATCTCTTTCAGGGTATCCAACAATTAATCCATACAGATTCGCCGTATCGGAGGTTTGGCGCCGGCTTGGCTGGGACTTGCGTATTGAAGCATGGCGCTCACGCCAAAAACTTAGGAAATCGAAGAACCGCTCACCGAGCAGGAAAGCCGTCATACTGTGCAACGGCCCAAGCCTTTTGAAGGTTGATTTCAGCCAGCTGGATGGAATGTACACGTTCGGCTTGAACAAGATCAATTTGCTCTTCGACAAAACGGACTTTCGTCCATCCTGCATAGCGGCCGTCAATCCTCTGGTTCTGAAGCAAAACGCTCAATACTACAATGAAACGGAGATAGAGCTTTTCCTTGATTCCTACGCCTGCAGGCATGTCAGGTCTCGGCCAAATGTTGCCTTCCTCCATTCATCGTCGCAGGCGCGATTCGCCAGGGACTGCTCTGTCAGCATCTTTCAAGGATATACGGTGACGTTTGTTGCCATGCAGTTGGCCTTCCACATGGGCTTTCGTGAAGTTGCGCTGGTTGGATGCGACCACAACTTCGCGACAAAAGGGACGGCCAATGCCGTTGTTGAAGGTGGAGAGAAAGATCCCAATCATTTCGATCCCAACTATTTTGCCGGTGTGAAGTGGCAACTGCCCGACCTCGTCCAGAGCGAAATCGGTTACATGATGGCCGGGCAAGCGTTTGAAGCTGCTGGCGGCCGCATCGTCAACTGTACGGAAGGCGGGAAGTTGGAGATATTTCCCCGCATGGCGCTGGCCGAATTTCTTGCTGGAGCCCAAGGTTGACCGCAGTTCAGGAAAAGAGCACGCCCTCCAACGGCCACCCGTGGCCAATGATCTCCGATTATTGTATGTCGCTTCCTGACGATGTCATTGCCGGTGAGCAGCGCCGCAAGACGACCCAAGGGCAGCCGATTGCCGATGGTTCTGCCTTGGAGCCACCTTTGGTGAGCGTTATCACCGTGGTGTTCAACAACGAGACGCACTTGGATCGTGCCATGCAGAGCGTCTTCTCCCAGACCTATCCGAATATCGAGTATATCTTGATAGATGGCGGATCAACAGATGGGACTGTGGACGTCATCCGCCGACATTCCGATCGCCTTTCCTATTGGCACAGCCGGAAAGACAAGGGTATTTCAGACGCCTTCAACTCAGGTGTTGCACTCGCTCGAGGGAAATATGTAGCGCTGGTCAACTCGGATGACTGGATGGAGCCAGATCAAGTTGCCAATGCGGTTGCCGCGCTGGAGGAGACGGGCGCGGACTTTGTCTTCGGTGATCTCGTATACCACGAGCCTTCCGGCCAGCCGCTGTTTCGTGCCCGCGGTGACGCATACTACAAGAAGCGTATCCGCTTCAGGATGCCGATCATGAACCATCCGACCGTCGTTGCGTCGCGCGATACCTACGAAAAGATTGGCCTCTTCGATCTCGAGTGGAAAGTGGCGATGGACTATGACTGGCTGCTGCGCGTCGATCTTGGTGGTCGGCGCGGAGTTTATGCGGAATCCGTATGTGGACATATGGCCCTTGCCGGTATTTCAGATGCCCAATGGGACCGATCCTACCTTGAGGTGCTGGCGATACTGAAGGCTCATGGCATTCGATCCTGGAAGGCGCTATGTCATGCGGGCTATGCGATCACCAAAGGCAAGATTCGCCGGGTGGCGGAGAAAGCCGTCGGGCAAAGCCTCATATTGCGGCTGAGACCGCTCTTTAATCGCGCTCTACATTGGTGACATTCTCTACGCCTTGCCCCAATGGGCGTTTAGGCACTCGTGAACCGGCTTCCCTGGTCTGCCGGCAGCGGCCTTCCAGTATTGCTGAACTGGCCGCATATACGAGAACAAACAGAACTCCCATTTGCAGCATGTTCTTGATGATGGAAACCTGAAACGGGTTTCTCCAGATGTCCATGGCAAGGCCGGCAGTCGCGATGGAATATGTCACATAGAGAATTGGGTGCCGGTTTTTCGAACTCAAGAATTCCAGGAGCGCCCCCAAAGCGAACACAGCGATGCAGCCCCCCAGAAGGCCAAAGTTGACGGCCAGGGACAAAATCCCATTCTTTGCCCCCAGAGGGGAGGCATAGACGAAATTGCTACTGGCGATAGATGCCAAGAACTCGGTCTTATCCCACAGAAAGGAGGGGATGAGGTTGGCGGACCCCTCAATGATCTCTGCTGGATAGGAGAATAGAGGGAAGTCATTGAACTGGAAGCCGGAGAATAGACTGATTGATGTCAGAACTGATTCATAGAATATGCCGACCGTCATGAAGGAGAAGACATTGCCGCCGATTCTTGCAGCCCCAACGATGCTGATCAATGTTATGCATGCGACGCCAAAAACGATCACTTTCCAACGCTTGAAGGGATAGATGAAACAGCTGTAATAGACGGCGATTGAGATGACTGAGAGGACAAAATTCTGCCGCGAGCCCACGGATAGCGAGAGAATGGCCGCCGCAACGGTAAAGGTGGCCGCGGTCATCTTGAGTCCCGACCATCTGAGGTCATGTGCGAGGAAGTTCTGGCTGGTCTTCATCAACAGAAACATCACGGCAAACGCCAGGATAATTCCCTGTAACGGGCCGCGCAGGCCGGTGTCGTATTCGCCGGTGTAACCGGAGAACCAGAATCCCTGCCCCATCCAAACGAGAACTAGAAAAAAGGCAATCAAGATAGCCAGGAAGAGCTGGCTGATGATCGGAGACGTCAAGACGGTTTGGTTCTTCAAAGGATGCTGGACGCCGTGGGCACCTTCCTGCCGCGGTCGGCGGGCACCCAACAGGCGCGCCATCATGCATCCGCCGTAGAAAGAAACGAAAATGGCCATGGAGAACACGGCTGTATATGCGACGTTATCCATCGAAGCAACCTTCGATATCTTCCACCAGATCTGCATCAATTCGTCGGAATAGCCGTTGCTGTAGGCCGACAGTAGGAGTGGCGCGCACACATAATAGCAAAAGCCCAGCGCAAAGCAGAAATAGTGGTCAAATTTGAACTGTCTACGCAGGCCGAAACCGAGTAGGCATAACGGTGGCAGAAGAAGGAGAACTAGCCCCATTTCCTATCCACGGCGATGATAACGAAGACATAGATGACCAGTGATGCCGCGATCGCCAGGAAACCGACCATGGCAATCGAGGGCAGCACCGGTTCTGAAGTGACCCATGCCGGTTCGATTTCTCTGACAGAATAGGTGGGATCAGAGAGCGCGGAGATAAGTTTCGTCTGCTCCTGTGTCATGATGCTTACGGCTGCTGTCTGCTGCGTCGCGAGGGCACTGGTCTTCAGAATTTCCTCAAGTGCTTTTAGACGGCCGCTGAAGCGTCTTTTCGCGAGGGTCCGGATATAATCGTCAGTATCGGTGACCAAGCGGTCCAGGAATTGTTGCGCAAACACCGGGTCGGGATGCTGAAATTTAAGCTGGATATATCCCTGCTCCGTTTTCTCCACAGACAGCCGATCTCGCACGGCCGCGACCAGACGATCGGCAGATTCCCGATTACTTGGAGAATGACCAAGTATCTGTCTCAACGTATCGGCAATTCCTAGTCGCACTCTGGTCAGCAATCCCAAGTCTGATGACGATGTCAGCAGATGGTCGGAGATATGCATCTCCTCCTCCATCTGGAGGATAATGCCGCGCGACTGCGACAGGTAAAAGAATTCCTCGAATTCTGATTCGCCGTCATCCGATACGAGGTTTGCCAAGCCAGCGAGGCTACTCAACCCTCCTGTATCCTGTTGCTCCTTTGGAGGGGACAGCGTAGCCGATGCCTCATAGTCTTCAGGTAGAGAGGCGTAGATGATCAATGCAAGGAGGGTGGTCACTAGGATGATGGGAAGGAGGAGTTTCCACTTTCTCACCAACAGCATTATCAGATCGTTAACCGAGGCGTAGGTAAGCGAGGCGTCGTTCGTCTTACGTGATGGAGCGTCCATTACCATTGGGGCTTCTTCTCTATTTCTACTCGCTGGCTGCATCGTGATACGAGCGTGCTATCATGCACAATTAATTTTGCCGATAAAGTCCGGATCAGTTGGTTCTGTAGGACCATGACGTTCCGAGAACTCCAGACCCGCCAGTCGCTCAGTGCTATGCAAGCTTATTGTATAGGTCGATATGCTGTTTCGCCGTTTCCCGCCACAAAAATTTGGCGCAACGGTCTTCTCCCTTATGCATAAGTGTTCTCCGCAATTTCACATCGAATGCGAGTTTGTCGATAGCGTCACTGATCTCGTCTTCGTTTGTGGGGTCTACAGAGATTGCCGCGTCACCTGAGACTTCAGGCAAGGAAGATGTGTTCGCGCAAATCACCGGACATCCTGCTGCCATCGCTTCCAGGACGGGAAGGCCAAAACCCTCATACTCGGACGTATAGAGCAAGCCAGTTGCCGACAGGTAGGTACGCGCCAAATCGCTGTCGTCGCCGCGCACCCAGTCCACTTTGTCCTCAAGCCCCAAGTCCCTGACGAGTTTCCGCTCAGTCTCAGAAACAGGTTCTCCGCCAAAGCAGACGAGACGGAACTCTTTACTAGCCTTCGTCCGACTGAAAGCTCGCAGAGTTCTATCGAAATTTTTATACCCAGCACGTTTGCCGGCGAAGACGAAGTAATTCGCCTTGTCCGCGGCATCCAGCCAGGAAAGCGAAGAACGGCGGGTTCCATGATGGATAACCGTGATCTTGGATGGCGGGACATCCCATATTCTCACGAGGTCGTTTGCCGTAGACTGCGACACAGCGATAATTGCGTCCGCTCGCTCCACAGCGCGGCGCTTGAGGTAACTCATGAAGTGGGCGGAAGCACCCCATGGAAACAATTCCTGTACCATGTCATGGATCGTGACGACGGTGGGATTGTTGCGCGCTCCCCAGATGACCGGATAATAGGTGTGATGCACCACGCATCCCGGCCATTTCCCCAAGGCGCGCAAAAATCTGATGTCGCCTCTCAAGCGATGCAGGATCGACTGTCTTGACCGCCCCACATGATAGGTCTGATGAAGGTTAACAGAGGAGGTCAGCCGTCCCGCAGCGTCGTTCAACAATACATTGCTGTGGTCAAAAGCGTATGCCTCCGCACGGAATCCTAATTCATCGAACTCTCTGAATATTTCGGCGAAATATCTGGATATACCCCCGACTGACTGCGCGCTGAAAATGCCATCACTGAATATTACGGGGTTCATATTCCTTTTAATTCTCTTTTTACATCGACGCGGTCCAGCTCATCAGCCTCGCTTACGAGCCTGCGACAACATTCCTACATATACGTCGCGTGTCTAGATGGATTTATGCTCACGGTTCATGTTAGATGATATCCGGCCTGAGCCGTTCTGATCGAGAAAGATTGCCGACATGTTTTTAAACCGTGAAATGATAGCGGACAGTGCCGTTCCTGACGTGGTGCGACAGCTTAATACGGATGGAATCATAGAGATACCGGATGTTCTCGACAAAAGCTACGTCGCGACATGTGAACAATGGGTTCGCGACGAAATCGAACGCAACGGATCTAGGTATTTCTCCATCGTCGGCCGCAAGAAATTGCAAGGCACCCCCTTCCTCGATTTGGGCAGCGATCCTGATTTCAAGCGTTTCATCCGGTCGATCAGCAACAAGGCGTCCAAGCTGGACTTTCCCGAAGGCGATATATTCCAGGTGCTGCGCGTTGTTGCGGGAGCCAGCGGGAAGCGGCGCTCCAATCAGTTTCATTTTGATGCAACGGTGGTGACGGCCCTGATGCCCGTGGTTATACCCGACGGGCCGGCAGAGCGCTCGGGAGACCTGATTGTCTATCCCAACATGCGCCGTGTGCGCCGTTCTCCGCTCCTGAACCTGCTGCAGAAAGTGTTCCTACAGAACACGGTGGCGCGGACCTTCTTTTCGACGCGGGTTGCCCGAAAGATGTTTGGCGGCAGGGTTGTGAAGCTTAAGCCGGGAAGCCTCTACCTGTTCTGGGGATTCCGCACCTATCACGGCAACATGCCATGCGAAATCAGCGCTTTGCGCGCGACATCACTGTTTCATTTCGGGGATCCACACGCTGGAACGCCGATCGCGAATGCTACCAGCGCCGTTCGTCAGTGGCGCGAGGCTCGGATATTGCGGCAGAGAGCTACTCACTGATGCCACTCGCAGTTCGGCCAGCCGGGCAAACCGGTATCGAGCTCTCGGCCCTGGGCTATGGCTGCTCAGCCTTTTGGGCCAAGTCCTATTTCGACGAGGCCGCAGCGATTCGGCTTGTGCATGAGGCACACGGACAAGGCGTCACCTATTTCGACACTGGGGCCAGCTATGGCAATGGTGAAGCGGAACGCCGGTTGGGCCGTGCACTAAAAGAAATGAGCGCGTCTGACGTCGTGATTTCCACCAAGGCTGGCACTGTTGTCGGAGACAATGGCCTCTACAAGGACTTCAGCGCCGAGAATATGAAACGCAGCCTCGAGGGCAGCCTCGCCCGCCTCCAGCTGGAGCAAGTGGACATCCTCTACCTGCATGGGCCCCAGGTGCCTGATCTGACGGACGAACTGATCGCTAGCCTCCTAGGCTTCAAGACTGCCGGGTTGGTGCGTGCAATCGGTGTGAACAGCTTTGACAACGACGTTTTGGAGTATTGTCTCGAGCTTCCCCTCGACGGCGTCATGCTGGAGTACAATATTTTGAACCAGGCAAGCCTCGATGTAGCGAATGCTCTCTATGGCTCGGGCAAGTTCGTCGTTTGCGGCACGCCGATCGCGCAGGCTGTATTCAGCAACAACCTCTTCCGGCTCACCAGCCTCAGCCGGGTCTGGTATCTGCTCAGGACATTGAAGAACCACCGCGCAGCAATGCTGAAGGGACGGAAGTTCTCATTCCTGAACGATGATGATCGCTATACGGCGGCGCAACTGGCCCTGGCCTTTGTTCTGAGGCAGCCCTGCTTCTCCAGCGCCGTGTTCGGCACTACGCGTATCGAGCATTTGCTCGACAACATCAAGGCCGCTTCCATGGAATTGCCTGAAGATATCCTGGCAAGGATTGAGGTCGTATCCTGACTGTGCCTGACTAGGCAGCGCCTTGCGCCGGGCGGCGCACCAACTGCCAGACCTTCTTAAAATAGCGCGACCAGAGCAGCAGCTGGTTGGAGGCGATGCCGTTGGCGCGCAGGGAGCGACAGATTTCCGCGTTGATGCGCATGGTGCTCCGCAAGCCCTGAGTACTGACGCCGCCGCTGCGATTATGGGTCAGAACGTGGGGCACATGGACATATGAAATGCACCGTTTCACAAAGAGCCGTGTCAGGAGGTCGAAGTCCGCCGCGATCCGGAAGTCCGTGTTGAAGCCCTTCTCCGCCAGCAGCAGGTCTCGTCTGACAAAGATTGACGCGTGGGGCGGCATGTTGCCGAAGCGCATGTGATGTGGTTTGAAACCGCGGCTGGGATAGTAGCGGAGGACCTTCTCCGTATCCTCCGGATCGACAATCACACAGTCGCCATGTGTCGCATCGGCGCCAGAAGTCTCCAGCGCGCCGGCAATCAACTCCAGAGCGTCAGGGCGCGCCAGGAAATCGTCGGCGTTGAGGAAGCCCACATAGTCTCCTGTCGCCATCGCCAGGCCTTTGTTCATGGCGTCATAGAGTCCCTTGTCCGGCTCACTGACCCATTGGCCGATCGCGGCCTCATACCGGCGGATGATATCCACCGTTCCGTCCGACGATGCCCCGTCCACAACGATGTATTCCACGTGGGGATAGGTTTGGCACGCAACAGACTGAAAGGTCTCTTCAATCGTTCGGGCCGCACTGTAACTGACGGTGATGATGGAGAGGGTGACCGGCAATGCTGACCTCAGTGTCCTTCCGCAGCCGCTTCCCGGAAATGACCAGCCAGAAAGCTCTCATACGCCATGGCCAGCCCGTCCCTCAGGCTCGTGCCGGCATGCCATCCCAAGGCATTCAGCCGGCTGACGTCCATCAGCTTGCGCGGCGTGCCGTCAGGCTTGCTGGCGTCGAAGGCCAAGTCTCCCTTGAAGCCGACCACGTCCCTGATGGTCTCGGCCAGTTCGCGGATCGTCAGGTCTTCCCCCACACCCACATTGACATGGTCATACCCGTTATAGCGGGTCATCAGGAAGACCAGAGCGTCCGCCAGATCGTCCACATACAGGAACTCGCGCTTGGGCGTGCCGGAGCCCCAGATTTCGACAGTTGGGCTGCCGGCTCCCTGGGCTTCATGCATCTTGCGGATGAGAGCTGGTATGACATGCGATGTCTTCAGGTCGTAATTGTCGCCAGGCCCATAGAGGTTGGTCGGCATGGCGGAAATGAAATTGTGTCCGTGCTGCTTGCGGTAAGCCTGACACAGCTTGATGCCTGCAATTTTGGCAATGGCGTACCACTCGTTGGTGGGCTCCAGCTCACCCGTGAGCAACTGGCTTTCGTCCATCGGTTGCTTGGCAAACTTGGGGTAGATGCAGGAGGAGCCGAGGAACAACAACTTCCCGACGCCGATTTGTGCCGCCGTGTGGATGATGTTGGCCTCAATCATCAGGTTGTCGTAGAGGAAATCCGCCGGATAGGTGTCATTGGCCAGAATGCCGCCCACCTTGGCGGCGGCCAGAAAGATGGCATCAGGTCTGGTCTCCTTCATCCATTGTTCCACCTCTGCCTGGCGGCGCAAATCAACTGTGTCGCGGCCGGCAGTCAGGATCTCGCAATCCTCGGATGCCAGGCGCCGCACGATGGCGCTGCCCACCATGCCGCGATAGCCGGCAACCCAGATTTTCTTGCCCTCAAGGCTATATGGCTGCTCAGTGCCCAACGCCCGCGCGCTCCTCTTTCTTCACCGTCTCGAGGTCCTTCGCCACCATTTCGGAAACCAGTTGCTTGAACGGTGTGGAGTGCTTCCAGCCCAGTTGCTGATGGGCCTTGGAGGGATCACCGAGCAGCAGGTCGACTTCGGTCGGGCGGAAATAGCGGGGGTCGATCGAGACGAGCACGTCTCCGCTCCTGGCATCCACGCCCTGTTCATCAACGCCGCTGCCGCGCCACTCGATGGTGCGGCCCACCTCGGCGAAGGCCAGTGCCACGAATTCACGAACTGAGTGGGTCTCGCCGGTGGCCAGCACCCAGTCGTCGGCTTTGTCATGCTGCAGGATGCGCCACATGCCTTCCACGTAATCCTTGGCGTGTCCCCAGTCACGTTTGGCATCCAGATTGCCGAGATAGAGGCGATGCTGAAGTCCCAGCTCGATGGCGGCAACGGCGCGGGTGATCTTGCGGGTCACGAACGTCTCGCCGCGCAGCGGGCTTTCATGATTGAAGAGAATGCCGTTGGAGGCGAAGAAATCATAGGCTTCGCGGTAATTCACGGTGATCCAGTAGCCGTATATCTTCGCGGCGGCATAGGGGCTACGCGGGTAGAAGGGGGTCGTCTCCCGCTGCGGCGTTTCCTGCACCTTGCCATAGAGTTCGGACGTCGAGGCCTGGTAGAAGCGGGTGCTGTCCTTCAGGCCCAGGATGCGGATGGCTTCCAGGATGCGCAGCGTGCCGATGGCGTCGGCATTGGCGGTGTACTCCGGAGTTTCGAAGCTGACCTGCACATGGCTCTGTGCCGCCAGGTTGTATATCTCGGTCGGCTGCACTTCCTGAATGATGCGGATCAGGTTCGTGGAATCCGTGAGGTCGCCATAGTGCAGATGAAAGTTCGTCTTGTGTTCGTGGGGGTCTTCATACAGGTGGTCGATACGCCCGGTATTGAACGAGGAAGAACGGCGTTTGATGCCGTGAACCTCATAACTCTTGCCCAGCAAGAGTTCTGAAAGATAGGCGCCATCCTGGCCGGTAACACCCGTGATTAAGGCGACATTCTTAGTCATTCGTCTCGACTTCCCCCGAATTAACGACGTGTGCTGTTGGTTCTACCTTGACCAGGACTCGCGGACAAGGAGATATCATCGCTAACTGGCGACAACTGCCAAATGGATACACCCTAGTTAGCGTCAGACCCCTATCAGTTGGTTAACGGGGTTAACTTTATCTGGAATTCCCGGTCCACCGGGGCCACCGGGCCGCGGCGACGCTATTGGCGGGTCCGTCGCATCGTGCAGGAACAAGGGCACGGAGCCGACCAAAAAATGATCTCGGCTGCCTCGGAACTGGTGTCATCCGGCGATTTCAAGGAAAAGGATGGTGGGCGCGGCTGGGATTGAACCAGCGACCCCTACGATGTCAACGTAGTGCTCTCCCACTGAGCTACGCGCCCTTGCCGGCGGCACTATAGCCAAATTGAAAAGCTGTGCAAGTCTTGATCGCGTCCCGATCTGCAACCTTTTCCATGTAGCTGCAATCAGCCGCGAGATGGTCTCCCAGGCGTCCGGTTTCCGTCGACTGTTCCGTTGACTTCCCTGCGGCAAAGAGCGGTCATGACGGACCAGTCATTGGAGATTCTCATGAAAGACACCGGCTATATCCGCGAGCGCGAAATCGCCAAAGATCCCCGCTGGCCTATTGGCCTTGAGGAATTGCGACGTGCCCGTCGTGAGAACCTCATCCGCTACACCCCGGGATGCCGCACCTATTGGTACCGGCCGGAGTGGATAGAAACCTATATTGCCACCAAAACGAAAGGCCCACCATGCCCAGATCCCGCGGAAAGTGGGAATATCGAGACCACTGGATCGCCAACAACATTCCCAACAGTGATTCCTACTACGCCTACTGGTACCCCGACGCGGGAACTCGACGAAAGGGAAAGACGCGTCGCCGAAGCCTTAAAACTGCAGATATCGAACAGGCCAAAGACGCCCTAGTCGCGCTGGTTCTTTCAAAGGAGACAGGACGGTCGGACGCTCTGGTGATCTCCATCCTCAACCGGTATATCGACGAGATCGCCTCCCGACTTCCCAGTCGGGATCAGGCCCGTCGTGCCTTGGAGCTATTCGGTGAAGTGCTGGATGGTCCTGAGCGGGTTAGCGACTTGACGGAGGCGTTCCAGATTGAGCGGATTCTCATGGAATGGCGACGGAGGCATGGTCATTCCGCCTCATACATGTCTCGTAATATGAGCGTGCTGAACGCCGCACTTCAGCATTGCCGTACCGACAGGCCGCCGCGAATCCTATACAGTCCCAGGTTGATTGCTCGGCTGTTGCGGCTTCCCCCTCCGAAAGCCGGTCGCTGGTTCCCGGGTGACGATGATCTTGCAAGGTTCATTGACGGGCTGGGCTCGGAATGGGCTCTACGTTGGACCATTATCGCTCTGAACACCGCGTGCCGGCCACAGGCGGGTATTGACCTGACGCCGGCACAAATCGACTTCCGTCACCGCCTCATCAATCTGAACCCACCGGGGCGATGGCCGTCCGTCACCAAACGCCGGCCGATACTGAAACTCACCGAGTGCTTGGCTGGCTGGCTCGCTTCATGGGAGGTAGGACAAATGGATTTCAAGTCTCCGGCAGAATATACAGCTCTTGAGAAGACATACCCATGGTTGGTGATGCCGCGGTATGTGCCTTTTCGATGCGTTGGCAGTCTCAAGTCTGCTTACCGCCGGACGCGGGAGTCCGCCTCGGTAAGCTTGCCGCAGATGGTGCCATACTCCATCCGGAACAAGATGGTCACTGTGTTCCGGATCCGGCAGGTGCCAGGCATCCAGCGCTCGCAGTGGCTGGGCCACGCGGATCCTGAAGAGAAGCGCACCACATGGTGCTCCTACGGCGAATTTGATCCCCAATATTTGGCCGAAGCGGCTGAGGTGACGGACGAGTATATGTGGGAATTGAACAAGCTGACAGACCGTCGCATGTTTGCATGTGTTGGCGGTGGTGCAGGGGCCCTCGGTGAGGCGCCGGACCCGAGAGTGGCTGAGCAGCCTCATGTTGCCTTAACCGACCCTCAGATAAGAGACCGCGAGGGCCCCGCTGCTTAAAGCCGCTCTCCAGTCTCTCCAGTCTCTCCAGTATACCCTTCCCACCGCCTGATGATGGTATCCACATAGGCAGGATCCATCTCAATGCCATAGCAGACACGTCCGGTCCGTTCTGCCGCCATCAGCGTGGTGCCGGAGCCCAGGAAGGGGTCCAGGATGATGCCCTGACGCCGGGAACAGTCCAGGATGGCGTCGGCCACCAGCGTTACCGGCTTGACGGTGGGATGCAGGGCCAATGTCTCCGCCCGGTCCGGCCCGAGGCTGCTGATACCGGCACAGTCCCAGACATTGGTGCGATACCGGCCGTGCTTGCCCAGCTCGACGTTGTTGATGTGGGGCTTCTTGCCGTTCTTGAAGACGGCGATCAGCTCATGCTTGGAGCGATAGAGGCTGCCCATGCCGCCATTGGTCTTGTTCCAGACGCAGAGATTCTTCTGCTCGGTATAGGCCGCCCGACAGGCCGTCAGCAGCTCATAGAGGTGTGCCCAGTCCATGCACACATAATGGATGCTGCCATCGACGCTGTTGGACGCCAGATGTCCGAGCACGGTTTTCAGGAAGGCGAGGAACTCCTCCTCCGACATCTCGCCGACGCCCATGGCAAACTCCCGGTGCTTGATACTCCCGAGACCGCTGACATGCCCGTCGATGGGCACATTGTAGGGCGGATCGGTGAAGACCATCTGGGCCCGCTTCCCATCCATAAGCTGGACATAAGAGTCCGCCTTGGTGGAATCTCCGCACAGCACGCGATGCGGCCCCAGGCTCCAGAGATCGCCGGGCTGGGTAATGGTCGGCGCCTCGGGATCGGCGCACGGAATAACATCGGCTGCATCCGGCCCTTCGTCCTTGCCGTCAGCGAGAACGATCTGGTCCACTTCGGCCATCTCAAAACCGGTGAGGCTGATATCGAAGTCGCCTTCAATCTCCATGATGCTGCAGAGCTCGATGCGGAGCTTGTCCCTGTCCCATCCGGCATTCTCGGCGATCCTGTTGTCCGCCAGCCGGAGGGCCTTCCGCTGGGCCTCTGTCAGGCCGGCGAGCTGTACCACGGGCACTGTCTCCAGCTTCAGCCGCTCGGCCGCGCGATGCCGGCCGTGGCCGGCAATGATTTGAGCGTTCTCATCCACCAGGATCGGGTTGGTGAAGCCGTATTCCCGAATGCTGGCGACAAGCTTGCGGATCTGGGGCTCGGAATGCGTGCGGGCATTGTCTGCGTATGGCTTCAAGGAGGAGAGGGGGCGGTATTCGATCTGGAGGTCGCGCATGGCCGTATTCCATCAGTTGGGGGGTGATGGAACTCGAGTAGCGCGCTCACGCGTGATCTTCATTCACGAAGAATCCAGTGTGTTATTTCGGGAATGACATCAGAGGCTGTTTGGTCTTTCTTCGAGTAGGCGCGTGGACGGTACATCCAGGGCTGCCGCGATCTTCTCCAGGATGATGACCGTCGGGTTTCTGACGCCGCGCTCCACACCGCTGATATAGGTGCGATGCAAGCCGCTCTCAAAGGCCAACTCCTCCTGGGAGATGCCTTTGGCTTTCCTGAAGTCCCTGATGTTGAGGCCGACCCGGCGCCGCACGTCCATGTATGGATAGAGGCGGGAATGTCGACTTTCGGTCTACAGCCTATAAGTATCATTTCGCTGGACTTCCCGCGCCACAGCAAGCTAACAGGGTCGTATGGAACAGAGAGATACTTATATCGCCCCCATCGCGCCGCGCGAGGTACGCTATATCAAGCTCGGGCCGTCCGGCGCCTGGGAGCGGCACTGCGTCGCGGCGGGGGAGATGCACTTCAAATATGCCGAGGTGCCCCATGAACCCTGTCTGGCCGGGGACTGGGAGGCCGTGAAGGTCGTCCTGCTTGAGAAACAGGTCTGCAAGCCGGCGGCCGTTGGAGATGCCCTACGGGAGATCCAAGCCTTCTATACGCTGGGCAGCGACTGCCTCTGGATCACCTTCACGGCGGACCGCCTCTGCTGGGGATTTGCGGAGCCCGAGGTTACATGGCTGGGGGGTGGGGCCGCCGGACCCCGCATGAGGCGCATGATCGGCGGTTGGCGCCATCAGAGCCTCGCCGGCAGGACCTTGCTGAAGGACGACCTGAGCTCCAGCCTGACCCGGATCCATGGATACCAGAAGACCATCTGCGGCGTGAAGGACACGGCATATCTGCTGGATCGCATCAATGACCGGGAGCGTATGGCGGTTGTGCAGGCCCGCGATGCGCGGGGTGCCATGACGCAAGCCGCTGCGACCTTGATCCAAGGCCTGGACTGGTTGGATTTCGAGGTGATGGCTGATCTGATCTTCTCCCGCTCCGGCTGGCAGCGCATATCCCGGATTGGCGGATCCCAGAAGGCGGTGGACCTGGTTCTGGAACACCCCACCCTGGAGGGGCGGGCCTTCGTGCAGGTGAAGTCGAAAGCGGGCCAGGCGGAGCTGGAGGCCTCCATCCGAAGTTACCGGGAGAGCGACAGCTATAGATGGATGTACTTCCTGTGCCACAGCCCTACCTTCACGCCGGGCACCGATTACGGTGACAGCGTGCAGGTGTGGACCGGGGACAAGCTCGCTGAGGCCGCTACCCGCACGGGTCTCCTTGACTGGCTCATCCAGAAGGCGCGTTAGCGCCGCGATTTCCTCGCCCGTGCCTTCAACCGGCGCTCGTCCAGGAGGTCGGCGGGGCTACACAGTTCCAGCATACTCATGAGCTGATGCATATGGACGATGTCCTCGTCCGAAACCGAGTCCGGATCAAACTCCGTCCTATCCAGAAATTCGTACAGACGTGAATATGCCGCAGCGCGGATGTCTTCGGCTTCCTTGAACCGCTTCTCCAGCAGCCGTTGGGCGCTCACCTTGCCCTGCATGGCATTTTCGAAGAGCTTGTTCTGAAGAGCTTCCCGGCGCGTCATGGTCTCCGTCTTGCCGTTCATGCGGATGTCGATGAGCGTGTTGCCGAAGATGAAGGGGTCTGACTTGTCCAGCCGCTGCTTCTTTGGACGGCCATGGGGATTACAGGTGAAGCCGGGCAACACGCGGCCCTTGGTGTCGCGGCCAGGGTGGTCGGGGTGGGGGATACGACGTTCTGACATTGGAGTCCTCGCTTGCGGTTTACAGAAACCGAAAGGGTGAAGACGTTCGCCCGCAATGTTGATCACCGATTTTCGAGCTGAAATATCGGGAGGCGCGGGGTGCCCCTAGTTTTGCTCCTTCCTCTTAGTCTTCCGCATTGTTAAGCCGGCGCCAAGTAGGCGACGCTTTGACAGCCGGTTGCGGAGGGTTTGAGGCGTCATGCCAAGTCGTCGGGCGGCAAGCTCCATCGCGCGCTCGTGGATTGCCGGTTCTCCCTTGGGTGGCGTATTGCGTCGGCCGGGGGGGAGCCGTAGGGCTCGTTCTTCGAGATAGTATAATAGGCGCAGCGCCTTCATATAGTATGCCGCCCCCAGTGAGTCTTTGAGAAACTCAAGGTTCTGCCTTTCGAGATAGCGCCGCCGGCTCCGGATTTTCCCGCGGAGGTGGCGGATGAGATAGTCGTGCAGTTCATCTGGGAGCGCCGCGGGCCCATTGTGCTCCAGGATCTGTGCCAGTTCGTCTCCGCTCAGATACTGATCGCGCTTCAGTCTCTCCAGCGCGACCTCGAAGCGGCCCGGATGAAACTGTTCATATAGGGTGCCATCTGACGCTAAAGGCGATTTGACCGTTCTTCTCGTCACTGGAAGTCCTCTTCCGTCTATTCTTCCCTTACTGTCGCTAAAATTCGCTGAAGCTTTGTTAAGCTGTTGCTATCGACTCGTATGGAGTCAGTATAGCCCCTGATCTCGACCTGAATCCGGCCTGTTCGTCCCCTGTTATTGGCCTGTTATTGCCCCGTTTTCGTCCTGTTATTTGGGTGCAACTTTGAGGGCGAGACCTTCACAAGCCCATGAAACAAATGCAAAAAATCCGCGTGGGTAGTGCAAGGGCCCCGACTAAAACGGCAGTTTGCAGCCAGATAACAGGTAATTTTTCGGAGACGGGTTCGCTGGAGACTGCCAGCACCGCCATTTACCGCCGATTTCCCTCTACAGCCCGATAATTCTTGAAGACCGATAACGACCCATGTCGGTCACCAGAACCAGAAGAGGGCGACGCCGAAAGCGGTCGTTTCAGCCGTGAACGGTTTCTCCGCGTTCTAGCATACCAACGAAGTTCCTAATCTTTCGGGCTCTGGTCTCAGCCTTCTTCACCGCGCCAATCCGATACAAGATCGCATATCGGTTAGCGCCAGTGAGCGTAGCGAAGAAGGCTGCGGCCTTCGGGTTCGCATCGAGCGCGGTCTGCAAATCCGGTGGAACCTCAGCTTTGCTAGCTGGTGCATACGCCGCTTCCCATCTGCCATCTGCCATCGCTTTATCAATTTCCAATTGTCCAGACGCCTGCATGCGCCCCGCCGAGATCAGTTCCAGCGCGCGTTTCCGATTTTCATCCGACCACTTGCTGCGCGGTCGGCGCGGGGTAAAGCGGACCAACCAGCTGTCAGCGTCGTACTTGTCGAGTTGGCCGTCGATCCAGCCATAGCAAAGGGCACTGTCGATCGCCTGAGCTTTGGTGACGCTTGCGACGCTCGAACCCTTCTTACGAAATCTAATCCATGCACCGTTGGAATCGCTCGGTTGCTCCGCCAACCAGCTCTCCAGTGCAATTTGATCAGCAAATGAAACTATCGGAAGGCCAGAACGCAATTCAGTCATTCTCTACCCTTAGCGCGGCTTGTGGATTTGATAAAGGTCCGCTTCTGTTAACCTGGGTCTGATAGCTGTCGATCTGCAAACCACCCCATCTTTGCCATTCGCTCTTTCCTAAATTTAGAGGGCTATGGCGTAAACGTAGTGATCATCACTATCGGTCGCGACACGCCATACCTTCCATTCCCGTCTAAAATTGCACAGGATGCGGCAAGCCCCTGTGTCATTGGGATAATTCCGTTCAGCCTTCGGTCATGACCGGACGGGAAATGCATGCCGGTCGCAAAGCGGCATCTTCATATGGACACACCTTTCAAATTTCCCTATAAGCGGTGCCGTCTTCGGGCCAAACTCTCTCAGGCCCGCCGGATGCCCAGGTAG
>Ga0182735_1000443_pt1 | contig 34222 bp, 36 predicted proteins | sample eDN5th30CKraftMG_FD_128524 | JGI IMG/M metagenome (GOLD analysis project Ga0182735, IMG submission 128524) | Enriched Miracle-Growth compost microbial communities from Emeryville, California, USA - eDNA 5th pass 30_C Kraft MG (version 2) (version 2) ...
CAGCCCCCATTTTTCCATGGTGCCGGGCTTGAAGTTCTCCACCAATACATCGGCTTCCCGCAGCAAGCCATTCAGCACCGCGCGCCCCTCCGGCGCCGACAGATCCAATGAAGCGCCGTACTTGTTGCGGTTGACGCCGATGAAGTACGAGGCAGTGCCATCCAGGAAGGGCGGCCCCCAGCCGCGGGTTTCGTCGCCGGAAGGCGGCTCTATCTTGAGCACTTCCGCGCCATGATCCGCGAGAATCTGTGTACAATACGGGCCGCCCAGCACACGGGAAAGATCGACCACCTTGCATCCCCGCAAGGCGCCCTGAGCGGAAATATCGGGCGTCATTACATCTGCTCCATCAAAAAGAGCGGCTTGCAAGAAAGCCTGCCGGCCGCCGTACAAGTCGCTATGTCAATCGAGAGAAATGCCCGCGGATTTAATCACTGCCGCCCACTTATCGACTTCGGCATCGATGAAGCTGGCCAAGCCCTCGGGCGTGGCATCTTCCGCCCGGACGATGCCTTGGGTCTTGAGCGCCTCTTCCACTTGCGGCGCCTTCAACGACTCGATGAATGCGGCATTGAGCTTTTTCACCACGGGGGCCGGGGTGCCCTTGGGCGCCACGATCCCGAAGAAGACGCTTACGTCGTAGCCCTTCAGGCCTTGCTCATCCAGCGTAGGCAGATCGGGCAGCGCCGCCGAGCGCTGCGCGCTTGCCAGGCCAACCGCGTTCAGCCTGCCGCTCTTGATATGGGGCAAGGCCGTCAGGATATCGGTAAACACCATGGAAACCTGGCCGCCCAGCAAGTCATTCAATGCCGGACCCGTGCCGCGGTAGGGAATATGCAAGAAACGCGTGCCGGCCATCTCGTTGAACAGTACGCCGGCCAAATGCGAAGAAGCCCCATTGCCCGAGGATGCGAAAGTCATGGTATCGGGATGGGCTTTTGCATAGGCCAATAGCTCCTTCAGATTGTGCACCGGGATCTTCGCGTTTACCGCCAGGACGTTGGGCAGATGGCCGATACGAATGATGGGCTCAAAGCTGCTGCGGGGGTCGTAGCCCTGATTCTTGTATAGGCTGACATTGATGGCCAGAGGACCTGACGTGCCGAAAAGCAGGGTGTAGCCGTCCGCCGCCGCATTCGCCACGAATTCCGATCCTATGTTGCCGCCTGCGCCCGCCTTGTTCTCCACGACGACGGTCTGCCCCAAAGAAGTCGACAGATTGTCGGCCAGACGGCGCGCCAGCGCATCGGTCGGCCCCCCGGGCGGGAAAGGTACGATGAGCCGAACCGGCTTGTTGGGAAACGCATCGTCGGCAAGCGCCGGCCCGGCTGACAAGGCGCTCATGGCTACCGCCAGCAATGCAATCAATAATTTCTTCATGTCTCTCTCCGGTTTGTTTTGGTGAAATGGAAAAACAGACGGCCGCCTATCGCAAGCTCGGCCGGACCTCACGGCCTGTCAATAGGCGCTCATGCACTGAGATAAGCGGCTTGCAGCAAACCGTTCTCGTCTGGCGTGAAAGACGCCTCGACGCAGGGATCGCGCGGCGCGAGTTTGTGGACCAGCACCAAATCGGCCAGATCGCCGCGGCTGGACAAGCCCGCTCGCCCCGCCTCCCAGCGCATGGCGGCCAGCGATAACGCGTTGTACAGGGCGGACGCTGCCTGGCGCGCCAGCGGCGAGTTGTCTTGCGCCGCGGCGCGTTCGGCCAGCGCCCACGCCTTTTCCAGGCCGGATTGCTGAATGCCGGCGAGCTCAGGGCGGCAGGCCACGCCGTCGGCCAATAGCTCTTCGATATGCGCCCGCAGCACCGGCAGGCACTCATTCCTGCGTATCGCCCGCAACACATCGAGCGCCACGATATTGCTGGTGCCTTCCCATATGGATCCCAGATGCGCATCGCGGACCAGGCGGGGCTCGACCCACTCTTCGATATAGCCGCAACCGCCCCGGACTTCCATGGCGTCGCCCGTCACTTTGCGGGCATCGCGGCAAGCGCGGAATTTGATCAGCGGCGTCAGGATGCGCACCAGCTTGCGTGCGCGGGCGTCTCCCTTGTCGGCCTTGTCCAGCTCCAAGGCGGTCTGGAACATGACGCTGCGCGCCTGTTCGGCCGCGACCTGCATCTTCAGCAACTGCCGCCGCATCAGCGGCATATCGACCAGCCGCTTGCCGAACGCCAGACGGTTATGCGCGAAATACATGGCCTCGCTGAGCGCGCGGCGCATCAAGCCGGCGGCCCTCATGCCATTGGACAGGCGCGAACTGTTGATCATGTCCGCCATCTGCTGAAAGCCGCGGCCTCGCTCGCCGACCAGCCATGCCACGGCGCCTTCGAGACGAATCTCGCCGCTGGCCATGGAACGGGTTCCCAGCTTGTCCTTCAGACGAAGAATGCGGTAATGGTTCGGCGAGCCATCGGCCAGCGTGCGCGGCAACAAAAACAGCGAAATGCCGGCCAGCCCCTGCGCGGCCTCGCTGCGCGCCAGCACCATGGCGAAACCCGCATCCGGATTCGAGCAGAACCACTTATCGCCATACAGCAGCCACTGGCCGTCGGAGCGCTTCTCCGCCACGGTCTGCGTTGCGCTGACGTCCGACCCGGCGGCCTGCTCGGTCATGAACATGGCGCCTTGCTTCAATTCGTCGAAATCCAGAGCCGCGACCCGCGGCAGCACTTGTTCCACCAGCTCCGGCGTCCCGAATTTGCGCAGCGTTCGCGCCAGCGAATCCGTCATGCTGACGGGACAACACAAGCCGAACTCGGCTTGTACGAACAAGTAGGTCAACGCATACTTGGCCGTGGGCGGCATCGGGGCGTTCCATCCCAGCGCCCCCGGCCGATGCGACATGGCCGCCAGGCCGAAGCGCTCATACGCCGCACGCTCCAACTCCACATACGCCGGATGCTTGATGATGCGGGCCTCGTCTTCGCCGCGGCGATTCCGCACGGACAGCACAGGTGGGTTTTTGTCTGCAATGCCGGCAAGCTCGTCCAGCGCTCCGCCGGCAAGCCGCCCGAGTTCCGAGAAGTGGGGCAACAGATGCTGGTACAACCCTTCGTCGGACAGATAGGCATGCAGCATGGGGCGCGCGTACGGGTCGCTCTCGAATAGATTCCGCCCCGCCGAATCAGGGATATTGCAAGAAGGAGCCTGCAAGTGCGCGCTGCGCTCCAGCACCGCGGAATGGGGTATGGGTGTATTCATGTCTGCCTCGCCGTATCGGATGATCTTCCAGTTGGGTAGAACCACGATAAGTGAGACAATCTATCCACACAAATACTATATTTATCGACATCTATATAGAAAAAGTATAGTTATGAGCCTAGACCTTGATGCGCGCCTCTTGCGCTACTTCGTTGCGGTAGCGGAAGAGCTCAACTTCAGCCGGGCTGCGGCGCGTCTGCATGTGTCGCAGCCCCCGCTCAGCTACGCCATCAAACAGCTGGAAGAAGGCTTGGGAGCGCAGCTTTTCATACGTAGCAGCCGGAAAGTGGCGCTCACGCCCGCGGGCCGGGCGCTCTACCGCGAGGCGCTCTTCCTGCTGCGTGTCGATGCCGACTTGCGCGTCCTCATCAAACGTATAGACGCGGGGCTGCAAGGCCAGCTCAAGATCGGCTTTGTCGGATCGATGCTGTATCGCGGCCTTGCAGAGGTGCTGGGGCAAAGCAAACGGCACTACCCCGATGTCGATCATGCTTTGTTCGAACTGAATTCCGCCGAACAAATAGAGCTTATTTCGCGCGGCGGCCTGGACATCGGCTTCATACACGCCAACCCCTTGCCCGACGGCATCGCCAGCGCAACCTTGGTCACCGAGCCCTTTGCGCTATGCGTCCCCGCCGGGCACGCGCTCGCCGGCCAAGCGCATGTAGCGCTCAGCCAGTTCGCGCAGGATGACTTTATTTTTTTCTCCCGCTCATTCTCGCCCGTGTACTACGAGAATCTATTGGCCATGTGCGCGGATGCGGGCTTTACACCCACCGTGAAATACGAAGCACGGCATTGGCTCAGCGTGGTGTCGCTGGTATCCCAGAACATGGGGGTTTCGCTGGTGCCGGCCTGCCTCGCTTATAGCGGTATTTCGGGCGCGCGCTTCCTGCCCTTCGATCACGCGAAGCGCTCGATCACTCAGTTGATCTGGTCGCCCACCGCGCACTCCGGGGTGCAGGAAAATCACATCGCATTGATACGCCAAGCGTTTGCAGGTCCCGCCGGATACACCGCACAAGGAATTCAAGCGCCTCTGGGCTGATGCCGGATTCATGCGGACAGCCTTTGGCAATGATCGCCTTCCCGTTTTCTAAAGCGCCGCCGCCAGGGACGAAGGCTTGAAGGACCAGGCCAGATCCAGGCTCAGATGATGCGCCAGCGACAGCAGCCGCGCTTCGGCGTAGGGCCGGCCCACCAGCTGCACCCCCATCGGCAGGCCATGGGCGTCCAGCCCCATGGGCATGGACATCACCGGCAGTCCCAGATAGCCGAAGGGCCGGGTCAGGCAGGTCAGGCGCGGCACCAGACTGTGCACGGCCGCGCCGGCCTCCATATCCATCTCGCTGATCCGCGGGGCGGCGATGGGCAGGGTCGGCAGCATCAGTACGTCCACGTCGTGGAACGCCTGCTCGATGAAGCGCTGCAGCATGATGGGACGCAACTGCCCGGCCTGGATATAGCGCACGGCCGGCAAATGCAGGCCGGGCTCCGTCCGGGTATAGATGGCCTTGGCGTAGCTGTCCGGGCCCGCCGCCATGGCGGCGGCATGGACCTGGGCCGGTTCCGTCTTGGCATAGGCGTCGCCCAGGGGGTACAGCAAAGGCCAGTCGTCGAATCTCCGCTGCTGTATGGATCCCGAACGCCGGGCCGCCACTGACACGAAATGCTCGAAGCCCTTGCCCACTTCGGCATCCAGCTCGTCATCCGTCTGCAGTATGCCCAGGCGCAGCCCCTGCGCGGCATGCGCCAGCGCGCCGGCATAATCCGGCACGGCGATCCCGACGGTGGCGCTGTCCATCTCGTCCGGCCCCGCGATGGCCTGCATCATCAGTGCGCAATCCTGCGCGGTCCGGGCCAGGGGGCCGATCGAGTCCACGGACAAGGAACGCGGAAAGGCGCCATAACGCGACACGCGGCCGAAGCTGGGCTTCAGCCCGAACAGGCCATTGAGCGACGCGGGTATGCGCACCGAGCCGCCCGTGTCCGTGCCCAGCGCGGCGAACACGCTGCCGCTGGCCACCGCCACGGCGGAGCCGCTGGAGGAACCGCCCGAGATATAGTCGGGATTCCAGGCGTTGCGGCAGTCGCCGAACTGCACGTTGTTGCCGGAAGGCCCGGCGATCGCCTCGCTCAGATGCAGGCGGCCGATGTCCACGGCGCCGCAAGCCTGTAAGCGCGCCAGAACGGTAGCGGTCGCCCGGTCCGGCGCGCGCTGCGCGCGCATGCCCACAGTCATCCGCTCGCCGGCGCGGGCGAAGCAGTCTTTGTGGGCCATGGGTATGCCTTGCAGCGCATGCCGCCTGGGCTGCCCGTCGCTGAGGCGGGCCTGTGACCGAGCCGCCTCGGCGGTGATCGCCAGAAAGGCGTTCGTGCGGGCTTGCACTGTCCGAGCGCGCCGCAGGGCGGCCTCGGCCAGCGCTTGCGCACTGCTGCGGCCCTCCGCCAACGCCTGGCTTGCCTGGGCCAGCGTCCAATCCAGCTCTTGACTCATGCCTCGGCCTGCCCCGGATGAGTGGAATCGGCCAGCCGCAACAGCACTTGGCGGAAATCCGCCAAAGGCTGCAAGGGATCCAGATATCGCTCGGCCAGCGTCCGGATGGCATCATTCATCTTCAAGACCTCCTGGCTGATGTCGGCCTGATCGGCGCGGCTGGACACGCCGTACAGCGCCTGCAATGCCGCTTCCAGGCTCGCGGCATACCGCTGCGTCGTCTGAACGCTCATTGATTGGTCACCCCCGCCTTCTGGACGATGCCGGGCCAGCGCTTGACGTCCCGTTCGACCAAGCCCGCCAGCGTCTGGCGATCGCTGGCGCGCGCATTGAGCCCCTGCTGGGCCAGCAATTTGACCACCTCGGGATCGCGCAAGGTCTCGTTGAGCGCGCCATGCAGCAGCTCGATCCTGTCCTGCGGCACGCCGGAGGGGGCGAACAGGCCGTACCAGAGATCGATCTCCACACTGGGGAAGCCCAGTTCGACCACGGTGGGCGTGTCGGGCAGTACCGCGCTGCGTTCGACGCCCGTCACCGCCAGGGGGCGCACGTTGCCCGAGCGGATTTGCGGCATGGCCGCGGCGATGGAAGCCGCATAGAGATCGACGCGGCCGCCCAGCAGGTCGGCCATGGCCGGGCCGGCGCCCTTGTACGGCACGTGCTGCATGCCGACGCCGGACTCTTGCTCGACGAGCGCCACCGCCAGATGGGAAATGCTGCCCACGCCCGGGGAGGCGTAATTGAGCGAGTCCGGTTTCTGGCGCGCGGCGTCGATCGCCTTGGGCAGCGTATCGTACTGGCTCTTGGCATTGGAGACGATCAGCAGGGGCGTCGTCGCCATCAGACCGATGGGCTGGAAGTCCTTGATGGGATCCCAGCGTATGCTGTCTTTGTAGATGACCGGCGCGATGGCCACCGTATCGAGCTGGCCAAGCACCAGCTCGTGGCCGTCCGGGTTGGCGCGCGAGACTTGGTTCATGGCGATCGAGCCGGCGGCGCCGGGCTTGTTCTCGACCACCATCGTCCAGCCCGTGCGCTCGGCCATCTTGCCAATGACGGTGCGTGTTAGAAAATCGGTTCCGCCGCCAGGCGCGAACGGGATCGTGACCCGTATGGTGTCGCTAGGAAAATTCTTGGCCTGGGCGTAAACGCCCCCGAATGCCAGCAGCCCGCCGAGCAGGCCCGCCCACAAAGCCACGCGTTTCATCGTATAGCTCCTCGCTAGAAAGAAATAACGGAATAGCCGGCGTGCGCACCGCGCCGCCAGATGTATCCAGCATCCTAGCAAGGACAATTGATAATATCTAATATTATATTCTTTGACTATTAATACTTCTTGGAGACTTAATGTTGCTCGATGCCCGGCTGACGCGCCTTTTCTGCGTCGTGGCGGAGGAACTTCACTTCGGACGCGCCGCCAAACGCCTGTTCATGAGCCAGCCTCCCTTGAGCCAGGCCATACGCCAGCTGGAAGAAATGATGCAGGCCGAACTCTTCGTGCGCACCACGCGCTCCGTCAAGCTGACCAAGGCCGGACAATATCTCTTCGACCACCTGCAGCGGCTGGAAAACGACACCTTGCACCTGAAGGAATCCGTGCAGCAAATCGCCCGGGGGAAGCGCGGTGTGATCCGCATCGGCGTCACGCCCTCCGGCATTTATTCGCGGTTTTCGTCCGTGCTGCGCTACTTCCGCACCCAGCACCCCGACATCGTGCTGCACGTCGCCGAATCCAGTACCGAAGCCATGAACGATACCTTGCGGCGCGGCCAGCTCGACATCGCCTTCATGCGTCCCCTGATCCCCTTGCCCGAGCTGCGGCACGAAGTGGTCTATCGGGAACCGCTATGCCTGGCCGTCCATGACGGGCACCCGCTGTCGGGCCGACCGCTGGTGCATCGCCGCGATCTGCAAGCCATGCCGCTGATCACTTATGACCCGATCCGCTCGCCCTATTTCCACCACTTGAGCGCCCGCTGGCTGGGCGATATGCATATCGCCATCCATGCCGTGCAGGAAAGCGTGCTGCCCACCACATTGGCCCTGGTCAGCGGCGGCCTGGGCGCGGCGATCGTACCCTCGGCCTTCTCGCTGTTCAGGACCTTCGGCCTGTCCTATCTGCCGCTGAAAGACGCCTGGCGCCACCCCGCGGAGCTGAGCCTGGTATGGCGCAGCGACGAGGCCGACCCGCTGATACTGGCCGTCGTGGACCTATTGCTGCGCCAGCGCGCCATTTTCGAGCCATCTCCGGAGCAGGCCGGCGGGCAAGCCGAGGACGCCGGCCGCACGGTAGGTGCTTCTACCGGCGGCGGGCAAGCTGAGTGAAATCAAGGCATGCCGAAACGCATGCCAAAAACCCGCATCATCATGGAACCCGGCGCGGTATTGATTGCTTGCAATTGATGATTAGGCAATAACGGGTTTCCGGCGTACCTTGGGTCTTGTAATAGCGCATAGACAGTCGGCCCGTTGGAATTCTTCCGGGCCGCTGCCGCAAGGAAGCCACCATGCATAACTCAGCCATCCCCCGCCATCCCATGCTGTTTCGGATGGACAATAATATGAACACCCCTCCAAACCCGCCATGCCCGGCCGATGAAGAAGCCAGGAAACGGCATGACTCCCTGCTCCGCAGCCGCTTGCTGCTACATCTGAAGCGCACTTTCCCAGGGCTGCCTTACTAGCGCCCGCATCCGGATTAAGAGATTCGTGAAATGAAAAACGCGCTTCGCGATTTACTCTACGCCGCCTTGGGCAATAAGCAGTCCGCTACCATCAGCCTGTTGGATATAGAGCGTGTAGGCGGAGAAGATTGGCTATTGGACGTCAACGAGCAGGCATTACGGCTCAATGCCAGAATCGAACCGCACGCGAAAGACCTCTCGCTCGCCACGATCATGCGCTGATGCGCAGCACGGGCACAAGCCATCGATAGGCTGGTCTATAAGATACACAAAACCCTGGATTGTGAAAGCGAGAGGCTTTACGAGACGTCCAGGCGACAAAAAAAGCCCCCACGCTGCGCCTTCGGCTTGTTGCCCCTCAAGGGGGGGATTTTTGCCGGGTGCGCCGAGCCATGGGGCGATCCGGCGGCCCAGCGGCAAAAAACCCGCATTCTCACAGGAGAGCTGCGGGTTTCATAGAGTTCCATGTACAAGCTGATTTCAAACCTTGGTGCCGACGGCGAGACTCGAACTCGCACAGCTTTCGCCACTACCCCCTCAAGATAGCGTGTCTACCAATTCCACCACGTCGGCTTGCAAAGAGCGGTATTCTAGCACGAAACATCAGGGCTAAATTACCGCTCTCTTGGTGCGCGCCCCGCCCTCGCGGGGCGTCGATCATGGCTGTTTGGCGGGCTTTGTTGCGTCTTTGTCCGCCGGCGCTTGCGTTGCGCCCGAGGCGGACCCGGATGCGGCCGGAGCCGACGGCGCTTCAGCGGGTGCGGCGGATTGCGGCTGCGCCGGGGCGGGCGCGGCGGGCACTGCCGAGCCAGAAGGCGCAGCGGGTACCGACGAACCCGATGGCGCGACCGGCACGTCGGAGCCGGTGGACGGCGCCTGGCCGCCCTGGAAGCCCTGCATCACACCGCCTTCCACGATGGATCTATTGCCGGGGTGGTGCGCTACATAAGCCAGGCCGGCTGTCGACGCAAAAAAGATGATGGCGGCCCATTTGGTGGTGCGCGACAGGAAATTGGCCGCTCCGCTGGCGCCGAACAGGCTGCCCGCCGAACCGCTGCCAAAAGACGAGCCCATGTCCGCGCCCTTGCCCTGCTGCAGCAGGACGAGCACGATAATGCCCAACGACGATATGACCTGGATCGCCAGAAGTACAGGTGATAACCATTGCATGAATAAAACTCCGAGGCCTATGCGGCCGCTATACGTAGAAATTCTTCCGCCGCCAGCGAAGCGCCGCCCACCAGGGCGCCATCGATGTCCGGCATGGCAAACAGGGAGGCGGCATTGGACGCCTTGACGCTGCCCCCATACAGGATGCGCACGTGCGTGGCGTCCAGCTGCTGCAGGCGCGCCCTGATGGCCGCATGCACTTCCTGTGCCTGCTCTGGCGTGGCCGTGCGGCCGGTGCCGATCGCCCACACGGGTTCGTAGGCCAGCACCATGCGGTGCACCGCGGACGCGCCCAGAGCCAACACCGGCCCCAATTGGCGCGCGATGATGTCGAGCATCTGGCCGGCTTCGCGCTCGGCCAGGGTTTCGCCTACGCAGACCACGGGGGTAAGCCCCGCACTGAGCGCGGCCATCGCCTTGTCCGCAACCAGGCGGTCGGTTTCGCCGTGCATGCTGCGGCGTTCGGAATGCCCGGCCAATACCCATTGGCAGCCAAAATCCGCCAGCATGGCGGCGGACACTTCCCCCGTGTAGGCCCCTTGCTCGTGCGCGCTGACGTCTTGCGCGCCCCAGGCTATGCCGCTGCCCTGCAGGCTGGCGGCCGCCTGCCCGATATAGGGAAACGGCACGCAAACGGCCACTTCGCAATCCTGCACGCCCGCGGCGCCTGCGCGCAAGCCGTCCAGAAGGATGGCGTTCGCAGCCTGGTTGCCATGCATTTTCCAGTTGCCTATTACGAGGCGCTTACGGGTTCTAGCGGTATCTATCACGGCCTGAATAAGAAAAAATTGGACAACCCGGTATTGTAGCGTGTTATGAGACGGTCAGCACGATCTTGCCGATTTGCTCGCCCGCGTCCATCATGGCGTGTGCGTCGCTGGCGCGCTCCAGAGGAAAGGTCGCGTGCACCACCGGCCGGATCTTTCCTTGTTCCAGCAGCGGCCAGACGTGCTGCTTCAGCGCCCGGGCGATCTCGGCCTTGAAGGCCACCGGACGCGGCCTCAGCGTCGAGCCGGTCACGGTAACGCGTCGCCGCAAGATCTGGCTGCAGTCTATCGTCGCCTTGGCCCCGCCCAGCAAGGCGATGATCACGATACGCCCGTCGTCCGCCACGCAGTTGATATTGCGATTGACGTATTCGCCCGCCACCATGTCCAGCACCACGTCGACTCCCCTGCCGTTCGTGGCCTTCTTGATTTCTTCGACGAAATCCTGGCTGCGGTAATTGATGCCCAATACAGCGCCCAGGCCCTCGACCGCCCGGGCGCGCTCGTCGCTGCCTGCCGTCGCGTACACCTTATGGCCCAGCGCGGTGGCAAGCTGCACCGCGGTCGTGCCTATGCCGCTGGCCCCGCCATGGACCAGCAAGGATTCCCCCGCCGACAGGCGGCCGCGGTCGAACACATTGCTCCAGACAGTGAAATAGGTTTCCGGCAGCCCGGCCGCCTCGATGTCCGAAAGCCCCTTGGGGACGGGCAGGCACTGCGCGGCCGGAATGGCGCAGTATTCCGCATACCCCCCGCCCGCCAGCAAAGCGCACACCTTGTCGCCCACCTTCAGGCCGGTATCGCCGACATCGCCGCCCACGATTTCGCCCGCCACTTCCAGCCCCGGCAGGTCGGACGCGCCCGGCGGCGCGGGGTAATGTCCTTTGCGCTGAAAGACATCGGGCCGGTTGATGCCCGCAGCGGAAACCTTGACCAGCACCTCGCCGGCCTTGGGTTCGGGCGTGGGACGCTCGACGAGTTTTAGGACTTCCGGTCCGCCAGGCTGGGATATTTCCACCGCTTTCATAAGAACTCCTTCCTAAGAATCCAAAAAAGCCATTATCGCCTGTTGTGGAAGTTTTTGATTGGAAGGCAACGCGGCGGCAGCCGGCAGACAGCCCTTCCGCGAAGAACCGGCTTACCAAGGCGCTCCAGGCGCCCCAAGGTCCCAATACAGCCCAGCCATTATTTCCAGGCCCTGGCGGGCTATGGGCGCCAGCAGGTGCTCATTGGGACCATGCTGCCCGCAAGCAGGATAGGAATGGGGTATCCACAAAGTGGGCAACCCCAGAACATCGCTGAAAGCGGAATTGGGAATCGAACCCGCCAAATTGGGCATGACAGCAATGGGCTCGCCCGTTGTGGCGCTTAAGGAGTCGACACACCATTGCACCCAGGGGCTTGAAAGGTCGAGCCGAGTTGCAGCCGTGGCCATATCCACCTTTACATCGATACCCTGGAAGCCATGCCGGCGCAGGTGAGCACTGATGAATTCTTCGAGGCGTTCCCACTGCGTCCCGACCACGAAACGCAACTGGCAATGCACGATAGCCCGGGGCGGAATGGCATTGACCGGCCGCTCGATACTGCCGGAAGCGAAGGTCAATATTTCCATGGTATTCCAGGCGATTAGCCGCTCTGCCGGTGTCAATCCTGGTTCGCCCCAGTCCTCATCGAGTACGGGATCATTTTCGTCACCACCGATCGGCAGGCTCGACACGGCCTTTCGGATATCCGGAGATATCTCCGGCGCGCGCAGGCCTTCGACGCGCATGACGCCTCGCGCATCGATCATGGTGGACACGGCGTTGGCGAGGACTGTCGCGGGGTTGCGCAGCACGCCGCCCCAATTACCTGAATGGAAGGCTCGATCCCTGCAGCTCAGCGACAAGGTGAAATTCACCATGCCGCGGGATCCCAGGAAAAGCGTAGGCCGGTCGGCACGGACGCGCGGTCCGTCGCAGCCAATGAACAAATCCGCGCGCAGCAAATCGCGATGCTTTGCGCAAAACTCGAGCAAGCCCGGCGACCCGGCTTCTTCACCGCTTTCCAGCAACACAGTCACGTTGTAGCCCAAGCTGCCGCCGCGCGCATGGATGGCCGATCGAAGTCCACCCAGACTGATGCTGTGCTGTCCTTTGTTGTCGGCAGTGCCGCGGCCATACCAGCGCTCGCCTTCCACCACCACGCGCCAAGGCTCGAGACCGGCGCGCCACGACGAAGGCGTAGCGCTGACGACATCGCCATGCCCGTATAGCAACACCGTGGGCTGCGATGCGTCCTCGATCCGGCGGGCGACCAGAAATGGCCCGCCGCCATCGACGGGATTGCCCAGAATCCGGCAGTCAAACCCCATGCTCGTCAGATAGGGCGCCATCTCATCTTGCAGATAAGCGGTCAAAGCCGGCGGCAGCTTGCCTGCGTCGCTTTCGCTTTGATAGGCTACCCGGCGGCTCAGGTCCCGAAGCAGGCCGCCCTGGTCTAGATAGGCCGCCGCATGGGCAATGCACCCCTCGCGCGAGTGAGGATCGGCCGGCAATGAAGCCGCGGAAGAAGCTTGCATGGATATCGAATCAGAATATCAGTTGCGGGTAATGTTGTTTGTTTTCGCTATCGGTTCGAGCTTGGCGATATCGGTCTTAACCCTTGTCACGTAGTCGGCAGAGCTTTCGAACTTGGGCTCCAACCCGGCGTTGGCCAGCTTTTCCATAAGCGATTTCTCGCTCATGGCGCTCTTTAGTGCACTTTCCAGTGTCGCCTGCACTTCCGTGGGCAAACCCTTGGGAGCCACCAAAGCGAACCAGGACTGCATGGCGAAACCGGGAAATCCGCTTTCGGCCACCGTAGGCACGCCCGGCATGGCCGATGCGCGTTCCGGGCCCGTAACGGCAATCGCCTTGACCCGGCCCGACTTCAAGGCTGTGGCCGCGGCCGGTACCGCGTCAAAGCTGATGGGAATCTGACCACCCATCAAATTCGTCAATGCGGGAGAGGCTCCTTTGAAAGGGATATGGACCACATTTACTTTTGCCGCGGACCATAGCATCTCGGCGGCAAAGTGCACGGTGGAACCATTGCCATGCGAACCATACGAATACTGGGCGGGCGCCTTGCGAATGTCATCCAGCAGCGTCTTCAGGTCATTGGCGGGTTCCTTCTGATTGGCCAGCAGCACCAGGCTGGTCGTGCCCACGATGCCTATGGGCGTGAAGCTCTTGATCGGGTCATACGACAAATCGGGGTAGAGAATGGGATTGACAGCGAAAGTGGTGGCCGTACCCAGCATCAAGGTGTAACCGTCGGGTTCGGCCTTGGCGGTGTACTCCGCGCCGATGATGGTGGCTGCTCCAGCCTTGTAGTCCACCACCACTTGTTGCGAGAGCTTGTTGCTCAGCTCCTGCGCGATGAAGCGCGCCACGGAGTCGGTCGTGCCGCCGGCCGGGAATGGCACGACCAGCTTGATGGGCCGATCGGGGTAGGCCGCCTGAGCAGGCTGTGCGGCGAGGCCTGCGGCCGCCAAGGTGAACAGGCAAGACATGTAATTCAAGATGCGCTTCATTTTTTTTCCCTCCTTTATAGTGGAATCAGCGATACGACTGCGCGCCTAATGCGCGGCATTTTCGAGCATGACAATGCGATTGAAATCATCCCCATCGGCGAGAGCGGCCGCACTCGCCTTCCAGATGGCGCCGACCTTGCTCGAGACCGGCAATCGCAGGCCCGACTGCTCTATCAAATTCACAGCCAGGTTGACATCCTTGCGCATCAACCCCATGGTGAATCCCGAATCGAAAGCCCCATTCATGATGCGGCTGGGATAGTTGTAGAGAGTTACGCCGCTGCGGCCCGAACCGGCATTGACCGCGTCGATCAGTTGCTCGACGGCGACCCCGGCGGACTCCGCCATTTTGAATGCTTCGCTCGCCGTCAATAAATGGGACGCCACAAGCAGATTATTCACCAGCTTCGCGACCTGCCCCGCCGTGACTCGGCCGATATGAAAACGCTTGGTTCCCAGGGCCGCCAGCACAGGCTCGGCCCGCTGAATGTCATCCCGATCGCCGCCAATGAACATGGTCAACTGGCCGCTGGCGGCGCCGCGCGGGCCGCCGCTGACCGGAGCATCGATATATCGCACGCCGCGCCGGGCCAGGACGTCGACGATCTGCCGCGTAAGCTTTGGATCGCCGGTGGTCGTGTCAAGCACGAGCGTGCCCTCGGCAGCCAAGCTGGCCAGGCCTTGTTCTCCCTGGACCAGGGCCAGGACGTTGTTCGAGTTCGGCAAGGACAGCACAATCAGGGATGCGCCCGAGAGCAGCCGGGGCAGATCCTCGGCCACGTCGATGCCCTCCGCCCGCGCGGCTTCGCGGGCTTCGGGAGAAAGATCCATGCCGCGTACGGCAAAGCCGGCGCGCTTCAAAGTCGCCGCCATGCCCAAACCCATTTTTCCCAAGCCTATTACGCCAATCAATAGTGATTCATTCATTGTGTCGCCATTCATAAAATTAGAAACCGCCGAGCCTACTGGCCCGCTGCGTGGGGGACCCAGACGCTCTTGACCTGGGTATATTCATAAAGCGCCTCTTCGCCGCTTCCTCGTCCGTAGCCGCTGCTGTCGTAGCCGCCGAAGGGAGTCGCCACGTGCATATCGCGGTACATATTGATCCAGAAGATTCCCGCGCGGACTTGCGCCGCTACGCGATGCGCGCGGGCGATATCCCGCGTCCATACGGCGCCGGCCAGACCGAATTCTGAATCGTTGGCGATCGACACCGCTTCTTCTTCCGTGTCGAAAGGAATCACCACGACGACAGGGCCGAAGACTTCCTCGCGGGCGATGCGCATATGGTTGTGAACGCCCGTCAGTATGGTAGGAGCGATATAGTAGCCGGCCTGTTCCGGCGGCTGAACGTCGCCCAGCACCACGCGTGCGCCTTCGCTCACCCCCATGGCTACCATGTCCCAGGTGCGCCGATACTGCGCGGCATTGTTGATGGGCCCGCAGTCCGCATCCTCGTCCAACGGAGCGCCAACCTTGTACCGGGATGACGCAGCGATCAGTCTCTCGACGAACGCGTCATGGATGCAGCGCTGAACCAGCAGCCGGGACCCAGCGGCGCAGTTCTGGCCAGTATTGCTGAATGCAGCCACCACGGCGGCGCGGGCGGCCTGCTCCAGATCCGCGTCCCCGAACACGATATTCGCCGATTTCCCTCCCAGCTCCAGCAGACAAGGAATCGGACGGGCGCCGGCCGCGCTATTGACACGTCTGCCGGTCTGCGTAGAGCCGACGAAAACCACTTTCTTGATAGCGGGATGCTCGATGGCGATAGGACCTATGGTCTGGCCCAACCCATTGGCCACATTCAAGGTCCCTGGAGGCAAACCCGCTCGTTCAGCCAGCTTGGCGAATGCCAATGCAGACAACGGTGTCAACTCCGAGGGCTTCAGCAGCACGGCATTGCCCATGGCCAGCGCAGGCGCCGAGTTCCAGGCGGCAAGATACAAGGGGGAATTCCACGGCATGATCTGCAGCACCACACCCAGCGGCTCCCTAAGGGTGTAGTTCAACTGTCCAGTCGGCACCGGGATGGTCCTGCCGGTGAATTTATCCGTCCATCCGGCGTAATAGCGGAATATCTCCCCCACAGCCGCCATTTGCGCACGGCTAGCCTTGATCGCTTTGCCGCTGGACCATGACTCCAGCCGTGCAAGCGCTTCCGCATGTTCCGCCACCGATTGCGACAGCTTGGCGAGCGCAATGCCGCGCGCCTGCGCCGACATGGCCGCCCAGGCGCGTTGACCGTTGATTGAACTATCCAGCGCCTGCCGGACTTGCGCGGGGTTCATATCCGCATACAAAAGTAAAGGCGTCCCATCGGCGGGATTGATGAGTGCAATCTCCGCCCCCTGGCCCGCGATACTATTCCCGCCAATATAGGAACCCAAGGCCGCATCGGTGGCCACTTCGAGCATCGACCGCAGCCAGGCAAGCGGCTCTGAGTCAAAAACAGGATCTTGGGCATTCATTTGGCTTGCATTTCCGCGTCATATTCGGCAAAGAACATCCGCGCAATACGCGTTGCATCGCTGCCGGTGGGGACACCGCAATACAATGCCACCTGCAGGAATATCTCTGAGATTTCCTCGCGCGTCACTCCGTTGTTCAGCGCGCCGCGCAGGTGAACTTTTAATTCGGCGGGGCGATTCGCCGCCGAAAGCAGCGCCAGGTTCACAATGCTGCGGGCGCGTCGGTCCAAGCCGGGGCGATCCCATATATCGCCCCACAGGTTCTTGATCGCGAATTCGCGCATTGGCTCGCTGAATGCGTCTGTGCTGGCCTTCGAGTTGTTGACATAAACCTCGCCCAGCACTTCCCGGCGTATTTCTTCGCCACGCTTGAACAAATCCTTCATCGTTACCTTTCCTTCGACATGGTCATAGAGCTCAATGCCCCTCGTTGGAATCAGTCTAGACTTGCCGAGCAGATCACGTAAGATGAAAAAATCATTATCATGATCACTTAAAGATATCGGTAATTACACTATGACACTCGATCAGCTACGCGCCTTCGCCATCGTGGTGGAGCAGGGCAGCATCCGCGCCGCAAGCCGCGCGCTGGGCATCGCTCAAAGCGGTTTGACCCAGCAAATACGCCGGCTCGAGCAATCACTGAACACCACCCTGTTCGTACGGGGCAATAGCGGCGTCATACTGACACCCGATGGCAACACCTTGCTGACCAGGGCGCGTATCATCCTCGGCGAATGCGAGCGAGCCGAACAAGAGTTCAGCCACCATAAGCGGGAACTGAGCGGCAACATCGACCTCGGCGCCTCCGCCGAGGCGTGCGCGCGCCTGCTTCCCGTTCCGCTTTCGCAACTGCGGGCGCGGCATCCCAAGGTACGTATCCATATCACCAGCGGCCCTTCCTCGACGCTGCTGTCCGGCATACGCGAAGGCAAACTGGATTTCGCGGTCACGCTGGTGTCCCCGCGCAGCGACATGGCGGACTTGACCAGCGCACGCCTGACGGCATCGCAACCCTGCATCCTCTGCCGGCGAGGCCACCCGCTGGCGCACGCCACATCCCTGGCGGAACTCGTCGGCGCGGAGTGGATCAACACCAAGCCCTTGGGGCGGCCCCACACCCCGTCGAACCGGCTGGGCGATTGGTTCAGCCGGCATAAGCTGCCCGAGCCCACCCTGGCGATCACGGTGGATTCTCTATTGGATACGCTTAAACTCGTGGCGGAAAGCGATTACTTGTTCCTCGGGCCCGCCTTTGTCGTCCAGGACGGCGGTTTCGAGAAATCATTGACGGCCATTCCGGTACGGGAAAAAATTCCCTCCGCGGATATCTGTCTGGTGCAACGCAGAGCTGTGCCGCTTGCCCCGGCCGCACGCACTTTTGCATCCATGCTGATCTCATTCAACCGAGGCCGAAAGAATTGATGCCGCCTAGCATCTGTAGTTTACGGCCCCTGGTTTGCATCGAAGATAAAGGTGTCGGCCAGCCCCCGTCATCCTCCCAAGACTTCTTGTCTATTAAGCTATAATCCGTCGCTGTGGAAGGTTGGCAGAGCGGTTGAATGCACCGGTCTTGTTAACTCGAGCGCTGATTTGGAAACGAATCAGTAGTAAGGAGTCAAAGTCGGTGAAGCCCCTGTCATGTACGAGGTAATGCCGAGCGAAGCCTGTATTGCCAGGAACGTGTAGAGACTTGACGGCTCCCACCTAAAGCCGATGGCCATGGTGAAGGCAAAGTCCAGACTATCAAACAGGCGCCGAGCGCCTGGTAGTGAAAACTATAGTAGTAAGGAAAACCGGCAGTGTCGCAAGGCACTCCAGGGTTCGAATCCCTGACCTTCCGCCACACAACTACCCAGGCGCCGGCATAGGTCGGCACAGCCCCGCGCACCCATGGCGGAATTGGTAGACGCAAGAGACTTAAAATCTCTCGATCATTGATCGTGCCGGTTCGATCCCGGCTGGGTGCACCAGTGAAATCAAGCCACCACCACGCGTCGCAATCGGATTGCCACCAGTTCAGCCACCGGGCACACTGGATCGCCTTCAGTATGGACGCAGCGCATGAACATCGCCAGGGTCTTGTGTTGTTAATGCCATACCGACTTTGGCTGAGATCCTGCTGACAATCATGAGCGGCCGCCCCGTCGAACGATATTATCCGCATCGCGAGCTATGGCAACGACATTCAGATTCAAACTGGGGTCCGCCTCATCCAGGTCTTCCAAACGGAACCATTGCGCTTGGAGGGCGTCATCCGCCGCGATGGGCTCCCCGGAGATCCACTTGCAGAGCACAGCGATCAGCACGAAGTGCCGGGTAAGCCGCCCTCTGTCATCATGATCGAACACATCGAACGCCGTAAGGATTTTGCATGCTTGCGCGTTCACCGACGTCTCCTCCGCCAGTTCGCGCATAGCGGCGGCTTCGATGGTCTCGCCGGCCTCGATCTTCCCGCCTGGAAAGCCCCAACGACCCGCATACGGCGGGTTGGCCCTGCGCACCAGAAGAACATGGCCCTCCCGAGGAACGACAGCCACCGCTGCAGGGATGGGATGAACGGCAGACTCGTCATGCGCCGTCCGACGGACAATATTCGGCATGGATACCTCGTCGCCAAAGATAGATAGCAAGCGGGCCGGTCAACGTCGCAAGGTCGCCATCGCCCTATTGAATACCACCAGCCTGTTTTAAGCCCATTCGCCGCTCGTAGGCAAGCCACGCAAGAGGCAGCGCGGCCGGTACGGACGACCACCCCGTTACCGGCACATATCCGAAACGCTGCGGCCGAGCCACTTCAAGGTTTCGTCCAGGGATTCGGACCAGGGATGGCTGCAGTTCAGGCGAATGTAGTTATCGTAAGCTTGACGAGCGGAAAAAATAGGCCCCGGGGCAATGCCGATGTCGCGCGTTGCGGCAAGCTCGAACAATTTCAAAGAGTCGACCGCCGCCGGCATCTGCACCCATAGCACAAAGCCGCCGTGCGGCCTGGAGACCCGCGTCCCCGCGGGGAAATAGCTTGAAAGCGCATGGGACATCCGATTGACCCGCTCCTGAAACACTTGCCGCAGGCCGCGCAAATGCCTGTCATAGGCATGATGGGCGAGATAATAGGCGATCGCCGCCTGCGGCGGAACGGAAGTGCCAAGGGTAGTGGCGAACTTGCGGTTGGCGATGGCTTCGCGATAGCGGCCCGCCGCCACCCAGCCAATTTTGAAGCCTGGCGCCAGGCACTTGGTAAAGGAGCCGCAATGCAGCACCGTGCCCTCGGTGTCGAAAGCCTTGGCCGCCCGGTTTCGCTGCAAATCGAATTGCAGTTCGGCGTAGACGTCGTTCTCGACCAAAGGCACGCCATGCCGCAGCAATACTTTGACGAGCTCGCGCTTTTTGGCTTCGGACATCGAGAACCCCAAAGGGTTCTGGCAATTGGTCATCAATAGGCAGGCCGCCACTTTGTGGCGTGACAGGGTCTCGTCGAGCAGGCCCAGATCCAGGCCGCTTTCCGGATCGGTCGGCATTTCCAGAGCCCCCAGGCCCAGTTGCTTGAGCAACTGCAGTCCGGAAAAAAACATGGGCGAGTCGATGAGTACGAGATCGCCCGGCTGAGTCACGACCTGCAAGGACAGGCTGATCGCCTCCATCCCGCCGCAGGTGATGATGATCTCGTCCATGGGCACTGCATACCCCAGCTCCAGGTAGCGCTGCGTGATCGCACGGCGCAGCGTGGGCAGGCCCAGCTGCAGGTCCACCAAAGTCTTGGAATAGTGGCTCTGGCGGCTGCTGGCGCGCAATGCCTTATTCAGGCTCTGCATCGGGTACATGGACGGATTGGCGAAGGATGAACCAAGCGACGTGACCCGGGCGCCGACCAGATCCCCCAGTGTTTGCCGCATTCGATCGGGCGCGGGGGAACGAACCACATTCGGCCGCGTCAGGCCGGCGCTGGGCAGTTGAGCGGCCCCCGGCGCATGGGCGCGTACATAAAACCCCGATTGCGGCCGTGCTTCAATGAGGCGGTGGGCCTCCAGCGTCGAATAGGCCAGTACGACCGTGCCTTTGCTAACCTTGCGCTGTTCGGCGGCCTTGCGCACCGAGGGCAAAGGATCGCCCGGCCGCAGGGAGCCATCGGCGATCAGGCCCGCAATGTTCTCCACGATTTGCATGTAACGCGTCATCGGAGCCTCTTGTATCCCTTCGGCACGATCTTACTGTACCTGTCGATTAATTAGTTAACTGTCACTGTATCAATAACGTTTCCGACCGTAAAGTCGACCATGTTCATACTCACAAGGAGATCCCATGGAAGACGCAACCCACCCTATTCCCCGCCGCAGCATGCTGTTCGTACCGGGCCTGCGGCCCGACCGGGCCAGAAAGGCGATGGTTTCCGGCGCCGACGCCGTATGCATAGATCTGGAAGACGCCGTAGCGGTCGCCCATAAGGACGAGGCGCGCCGCCTGGTGCTGCCGCTTTTCGAGGAACCGAATCCGTCGGGATGCGAACGCGTGCTGCGGATCAATTCACTCGATACCGTCCACGGTTTGCGCGACGTCGAAACCTTGAGCGGCCTGGAACATGTGCCCGACGCCGTGATGATGACCAAGGTCCGTTCCGCCGCCGAGGTCAAGCTGCTGGACGAGCTCCTGCAAGGCAGCGCCGCCTCCATCAAGTTCTACGTAACGCTGGAAACCAATCAAGGCCTCGAGGACGTATTCGAAATCGCAGGCGCCAGTCCGCGAATGGCTTGCCTGCTGTTCGGCGAAGTCGACCTTTCCGCGGATCTTCGATGCAAGCGCACTTCCAAAGCGCTGCTCTACGCCCGCTCGCGGATGGCGCATGCCGCCGCTACTTTCGAACTGGACGCCATGGACGTGCCGCACATCCACCTGGAGGACATGGACGGATTGCACCGGGCCGCCGAGCATGCGGCGGAGCTGGGCTTTACCGGCAAGTCCTGCATACACCCGACACAGATTCCAGTGGTTCACCGATACTTCACACCGACCGAGGAAGAAGTGGCTCGGGCACAGAGGGCGGTCGACGCATTCAGGGAAAGCGGCTCCACCGGTTTGGCCGTGCTTGACGGCTTGATGCTGCAAAAGCCCGTGCTCCGCGCCTCCCAGCGCATTCTTGCCCTGGCGCGGCAAAATAATGCAGTCGGCAAAGAGCAGGTGCAAGCGTGAGCGACGACATCATTCTCTATGAGCTGGCCGCCGCCGACGATACGCGCTTTAGCCCTTTTTGCTGGCGCACGCGCTGGGGCTTGCGGCACAAGAATCTATCATTCAAGTCCGTGCACATCGGCTTCCCGGACATAGGCGAACTGGGCGGAATGAACCGCACGGTGCCCGCCATTCGCGTCGGCGATACATTCGTCGAGGATAGCTGGAACATTGCGGAATTCCTGGACGAGAAGTTTCCCGACCGGCCCGCGCTGCTCGGATGCCCGCTGGGCAAAGGAACCACTCGCTTCGTGGAATGTTTCACCGACAAAGTGATCCATCCCACCATGCTGCGACTCGTATCTCGCGACGTGTTCGACCGCATGGACCCGTATGACCGGCCATATTTTCGCCACACGCGCGAAACCATGTTGGGTTGCTCGCTGGAAGAAGCCCAGGCCACACGCGACCAGACCGTCCTCGCATTCAGGAAAGCAATCCACCCGATCCGCCTGACGCTGTACAAGCAGCCATGGCTTTCAGGACAGGCTCCAGGGCATGCCGACTATATAGTGATGGCGGCCTTCCAGTGGGGACGCCTGGCCACCGACTTCAAGGTTCTTGACGATGAAGATCCCATCGCTCACTGGTTCCAGCGCGGCTTGGACCTGCATGACGGTTTCGGACGCAAGGTGCATCCCGACGACGGCGGCCCCGGATTCGCAGGAACCGGGCTGTGGAAGAAAACGATGAGATGAAGCCGCTAAGGCTTTGAACACGGACCATTCCATGTCCGAGGACAGCGAATGGGACGGCTTGTATCCAGCTACCGTTTCGCGGCAGTGCAATTGCCGCGAAACGGTAGCTGCGAAGAAAGCCAAAATTGCTACTTCTGTCAACTATTTGACAGCGACGTTTGCGATCCTGGCCTATGCTCCGTGTAGCACATTACTGGAGCGCATGCCATGGGAAACTACGGACCCAAAAAACTTTGTACGCTCAATGCTCTAATCGAGCGGATTACGGATGACACCTCCATTGCATTGGGTGGCGTCTTCCTCCACCGAGGCCCTTTTGCAGCGGTACGCGAATTGGTCCGGCAGCAAAAAAGAAATCTCGAAATTATAAAAACTGCACCGGCCTATGACCTGGATTTGCTGTGCCGATCCGGCGCTGTGTCAAAGGCCCAGGCTGGAATCATCGCCATGGAAGGCAATTTCGGCTTGGCGCCCTGGTCAAGAAAGGCTATCGAGAAGAAGGAAATCGTCTTAATCGAGCATGCCTGCCCCACGCTCATCGCCGGCATGCGGGCGGCCCGCTACGGTCTGCCTTTTCAGCCTATAGCAGGGGTTCACGGAAGTGAACTGGCGGCTCTGAACAACTGGAAGGTTATTAAGGACCCTTATGGATCGGGTAAGGAAGTCTATGTCATACCGGCCATAGTCCCCGATGTAGCAATTATTCATGTCCATGAAATGGATGAATATGGCAATGCGCGCGTGTTTGGCTCTCCATTTTGGGACAGGGTGATCACCCGGGCAGCCAAACGATTATTGCTTACTGCCGAAAGAATAGTTTCCACAGACGAATTGCGGAAACAGCCTGAGTTGACCCTCATTCCCGGATTCATGGTGGAAGCGGCCGCACATGTTCCCCGCGGCGCGTGGCCCGGCTCGATGTCCGGATACTACGACATCGATTATGGGGCCGTCGAAAATTACTTGATTGACAGCACCGACACGTTAGAGACTCATTTCAACGACGCTCCGGAAGCAGAAGCTCAGACAGCCACTTATGCGAGCAACGAGGATTAGCCATGACATACAACTGGACGCCGTTTTCTTACCTTGTCATCAACCTCGCTCGCCAAATTCGTCCGAACGAAAGAACATTTAGCGGCGTGAATTCCAATTTGCCCATGCTGGCTTGCCTGCTTGCAAAGCGCGCATATGATTTCCATTACACGTTCCTCAATGTAGCGGGCGGTGTCGAGGCCGAGCCGACAACGATTCCTCATTCCAGCAGTGATCCGGCTATCGTTGTCGGGTCGCCGGCTGTATTCGATCAAGAGGATTTCTATGACCTAAGCGCGCGCGGCGGGCTAGATATGGTCTATTTGGGTTGCGCCCAAATAGACGCCTTGGGACGCACAAACGTAAGCGCCATTGGTTCATGGCATGAGCCGAAAGTGAAACTCCCCGGCGGGGGCGGCGCCGCAGTCCTGATGCCTACGGCCAGACGCGTAGTGACGTGGCGTACGGAACATTCAAAAAGGGCATTGGTAGAAAAACTGGATTTCATTACAGCGGCAGGCAATCTTCAAACGCTGGTTACGCCCATCGCGGTTTTTCAAAAGAGAAATGGCCGGCTGGCGCTGGAGTCGTGGAATCCTCAAGTATCCCTGGCGGATGTCGTCAAGCAAACCGGCTTCGAGTTCGATGCCGCCCTGGCGACAAGTACTGAACCCGCCACGGCTAGGGAACTGGACGCCCTGTCCTCCCTGGACCCGGACGGCGCTTTCGAATCTGAAGTTCGCATTTAAGGGCCCGCAAATGAGTTTTGGCACTTTTCCCGAAGCATTAGAAAATAACGCTATCGATAAAGAGATTCGTAGCCGAGTAGCATTGGAATCGAAGGATGCAGTATGGACTTATCGGCAATTGGCCCATAGCGCGGGGGCGATTGTAAATGCGCTGGCGGAAGCCGGCGCACCGCGGAAAAGCAGAGTCGGCCTGCTCGCCGAACGGAACATCTACAGTATCGCGGCACTGCTTGGAATCATGACTGGAGGCCATACCGTATGCCCCATAGACGCTAGACTATCGGCGCCCGACATACGGCGGAGATTTAGAAGCGCCGGCATTCGATGGATCATTGCAGATTCCGCCAATGAAGCAAAAGCTCGCCAATTAGGATGTGTACAGGTGTTGAACCTCAAGGAATCCCTCGATTCAGGGTTTTCGCCGTTCTATGCCGTTGGCCCGGAAGATGAGGCCTTGATGCTGTTCACCTCGGGTAGCACGGGCGCCCCTAAGGCGGTACTGTTGACACATGGAAATCTAATGGCCAATGCACTAGGGGTAGCGGAAAGAACCGGAGTTACGCCCGATGACAGGCTACTGCATGCCATGCCGATTTTTCACACTAATGGCATTAACAATCAATTGATAGTTCCACTGCTATGTGGCGCAAAGGTCGCCTTGTTGGAGAAGTTCCGCGCGGAAACCTTTTTTGATGAAATGCAGGCATGGCGGCCAACCTACGTCACGGGCGTACCAACGATGTTTTCCAGGCTACTGCCTTTCACTCCGCCAAAGAATGCTATCTCTGAACTAAGGTTTGTGAGATGCGGAGCCGCTCCATTATCCGAGCAGTTGCATAAGCTTGTCGAGGAGCATCTCGGGGTTCCTTTGGTGCTTTCATACGGCCTTTCGGAAGCGACATGCACATCCGCCATGAACCCGCCCGCGGCCCGAAAATACGGAACAGTGGGTACCGCACTGAGCAATCAATCGATATCGATACGCGACCCCTCAAATGGAAAAATGCTCGGCCCGGATGAGGAAGGGGAAATCTGCATAGCAGGGCCGGCAGTCATGAAGACATACGTTCCTGAGCAAGGCCCGGAAGTATTTTATGAAGGCCACTGCCTGCGCAGCGGGGATATCGGAAAGCTCGACGCCGACGGATATTTATCCATTACAGGCAGACTGAAAGACGTGATTATAAGAGGCGGTGAAAACATCTATCCAGGGTCGATCGAATCCGTTCTGTCCTCGCATCGCTCCATCAAAGAATGTGTTGTGGTGGGTCAGGCTGATCAAGACTTGGGTGAAGTGCCCGTTGCATTCGTCGTGCTGAAAGAAGATCAACGATTTGAAGAGTCCGCCCTAAAGAATGAGATAGAAGAAAAGCTGTCCCGTATTCATGTTCCGAAATATATATTTGAAGTAAGCTCCTTCCCCGTCAACTCGATAGGCAAGATCGACCGCAAGGCGCTCAAGACTCAAGTTCGTTCTAAGTGACCATATCATGAGCATGACCGACCTTTCTCTGTGGTGGCTCCTGTATATTGCGATCGGGATGTTTGTCGGGATATTCGCCGGTATGTTAGGCATAGGAGGAGGAATGGTGATCGTGCCTCTTCTTGCCGTCGCCTTTGATGCTCAAGGAATCGATACCAACCATATCCTGCATCTGGCGGTGGGGACCGCCATGGCATCTATCGTGTTTACATCTCTATCCAGCATGCGCGCCCATGCTTCCCGGAATTCCGTACGCTGGGACATTGTTCTACGGATGACGCCGGGAATATTGCTCGGGAGCATTGTAGGGACCTATCTCGCCAAATACCTGCCCACACGCGTACTGGCAATCTACTTTGCCGGCTTCGTGTTCTTGATGGCGATAAATATGTTGGTCGATCTGAAGCCAAAGGGTTCGAAGCTAGTCTTGGAGTTTAAAGGCCTATCCGCTGCAGGCTTTATTATCAGCGGCCTTTCCGCCTTGATCGCCATGGGAGGCGCCGTTTTAACCGTCCCGCTTATGTTGTACATGGAAGTCTCCATGGTCCAGGCGATTGGAACAGCGGCAGCAATAGGCTTCCCAATAGCCGTCGGAGGCACGGCAGGCTATTTCGCGGCGGGCTCCGGAGTCACTCAGCTTCCCCCCTTGTCATTTGGATATGTCTACTTGCCGGCGCTGGGGGGAATTGCAGTGGCGAGCATTTTTATGGCGCCGTTCGGCGCTCACTTGGCACATAAACTACCGGCGAAACTTCTAAGGAAAATATTTGCAGTCTTGCTCTGCGCTTTGGCCATGAAGATGTTGGTCAGCTTGTGGTAGCGGTTTTAGCAAACAATCGAACCGCCCCGTCCGCATGTTGATTGGGCGGATGATATAGTGAACAGATGGCTTTCACTGGATCAACTCCTCGGCGCGCGGGCAATTGGGATTTGCTAAGCAATCTCTCTCCTGATTGTGCCGCAGCACTTCAATCGCGCTGCAAACAGCGTGATGTTTCTGCGGGGAAAACCCTGTGGTCCCAAGGCTCACCTGCCGACTATATTGCAATCATCCTGACCGGGAAAATGATGTCTTTATATGAGGCACGAAATGGCCGCTGCGGCACCATTGGTTTCTGGGGCGCCGGCGACATCATCGGGTTGGGGGATATCGGAGAACGCCATAAGCGGCAAAATACTGCCCGGTGTCTTGCGTCTTCTAGCGTATTAACGCTTTCCTTCGAGCAGCTGGATCAATTCATCATAGACTTTCCAGAATTTGCCCTTGCTTTGGCGAAAGCCTTGTCCGTCCGTTTGAATTGGGTAACCCGCCTTGCCCTCGTCCTGGAGGCCGGTTCCTGCGATGGAGAGAATCTGCACCGTCCTCTTGGCTTTGGCTGAACGGTATGGAGAACAGCAGGCTGACGGCATTCACATCAATATCAACTTGACTCAAGAGCAGCTCGCAGCCATAGCTGGAGTCACAAGGCAATTTGCTCACTCGACGCTGAAAACGCTTCGAGAAAAAGGGGTGCTGACAGGAAATAGGGAGCTCATATTGACTGACATACCTACCATCGAACTGCTTGCTTTTTACTGAGCGGTTCCGCTGGGCTCTCGCATTCTTCATCATTGAACTATTGCACCGGATGTCACGCCGGGGATGATTTGGCCCTTGTGCCCTTTTTTGTCAAATAGGTGACAGCGGAATTCGCCCACATGCTCTTATGATTTCCTTGGATCCCTTACCAACGCCACCACCAAGGAGACATAAGATGAAAAAGATTATTGGAGCCGTTGTCAGCTCTGCATTAATGCTAGGTTCGCATTCCGCCGTCCAAGCCACCGAGTATCCGAGCTCGCCCATACGTCTGATCGTACCCTTCGCCCCCGGCGGCAACGTAGATCTGACGGCCCGGATTATTTCCGACAAGCTGGGACAACGGTTAGGCCAACCGGTCGTCGTAGAGAATCGTCCGGGAGCTGGCGGAAGCCTGGGGGCTTCGTTGGTAGCGAAAGCCAAACCGGACGGATATACCTTGCTAATGGGAGCCAGCGGGCCTCTATCCATCAACCCTATAGCCATTCCAAAACTCTCATACGACGCCGAAAAAAGCTTCACTGCCATAGCTCAAATTCATTATGTCCCACTCGCGGTACTTGTGCCGTCGGACTCAAAAATGAACTCGATCACCGATTTGATCGGTGCAGCCGCGCAAAATCCGGAGAAAATATCGTCTGGGTCCGCAGGCTTGGGGACCATGAACCACATGGCCCTGGAACTCTTCAACCAAAAAGCCAAGGTAAAGCTATTGCATGTTCCTTACCGGGGTGGAGGGCCTGCGCTGACTGCGCTCATGGGTAAAGAAATCGATGTAGCTTTTGAACAGTTGAACTCATCCATCAGCTTCATTAGGGATGGGCGATTGCGGCCTCTAGCGGTCACTACAACGAAACGCCTGCCTTCATTGCCTGGTATTCCAACCTTGAACGAATTAGGGCTAACAGATTATTACGCTGCCACCTTCGTTGGCGTACTCGCACCGTCCGGCACTCCGGAGAGCGTCATATCGCGACTAAATAAGGCAATTCAAGAAGTTGTGGGTATGCCGGAAATTCGGCAACGTTTGATGGATATGGGCGCCGAACCGACGACCGGGCCTCCCGCCGAATTCGAGGTCCTGGTCAAGACGGAACTGAGAAAATGGGCCACATTAGCGGACCAGGCGAAAATAGTTTTTCAATAGCTGTTTCTCTACTACTGGCCGCCACAGGCCGAATGAATACCACTCCAGATCATTAACTCGCTGAAACTCATTTTTCCTACTCACCAACATGCCGAAGTGCGGGATCGCGGCTCGTACCTCGGCATGTGATGGCATTAATTGAAATTCAGCGGCGCTTCGCTTGGCGTATCTTCTCCGGCGCTGGGAAGCTGGAACTCGACTTTATCGAGATCCATCTCCTTTCGATCGCCTTTATAGTGGGTGACCAGTTGCGGAGCGAAAATCAGAATGGCGACCATGAGAAGCTGCAAGAGCAAAAACGGTATTGCCCCGCGATAGATCTGTCCCGTTGTCACCGGCTCGATCTTCTTGCCGATGACTTTGTCGATATATGGCACCTTGGGCGCAACGGAACGCAGGAAGAACAATGCGAACCCGAACGGCGGATGCATGAAGCTCGTCTGCATATTGACGGCAAGCAGCACGCCGAACCAGATCAAATCGATGCCCAGGGTCTGGGCGGCGGGCGCCAGCAGCGGCACGATGATGAACGCCAATTCAAAGAAATCCAGGAAAAAGGCGAGGACAAAGATCAATATATTGACGACGATCAGGAATCCTGTCGCGCCTCCGGGCAGGGAAGTCAGCAAATGCTCCACCCACACATGCCCATTGACTCCATAGAACGTCAGCGAGAACACGCGCGCGCCAATGAGGATGAACATCACGAAGGACGACAATTTGGTGGTGGTGATCAAGGCGGAACGGGTGACATTGAAAGTCAGGCGCCCCTTGACCGCCGCCATCACCAGCGCTCCGACCGCCCCCATGGCCCCTCCTTCAGTCGGCGTGGCGATTCCCAGGAATATGGTGCCCAGCACCAGAAAGACCAATGCCAGAGGCGGAATGAGAACGATGATGACTTGCTGCGCCAAGCGCGACATCATTCCTAATTGCTTGCGTTGATCAATGATGGCGAGCGCGTAGATGACGACTACCCCCGCCGTCGCGCCCCACAGATCGGCATTGACCCCCAGCGATGGTTCCAGCAAGACATGCGCGGCATAGGCGATACCGGCCATAAGGGCCAGAGCGATGATCAGCGAAGTCACGCCATGGCCCAGCGTGCGCGCCTCCCGCGGGAAGGCCGGCATGGTGCCGGGCTTGAAGATCGACATCGCGAAGATGTAGAGCACATAGAGGCCGACAAGGAAAAGGCTGGGAATGAGCGCCCCCGCATACATGTCGCCCACTGAACGGCCAAGCTGATCGGCGAGCACGATCAAGACCAGCGATGGCGGGATGATTTGGGCCAGCGTGCCGGACGCCGCGATGACGCCCGACGCTACGCGGCGGTCATAACCGTAGCGCAGCATGATGGGCAGCGAAACCAGGCCCATTGCAATGACGGAAGCCGCCACGACGCCCGTGGTGGCCGCAAGCAGCGCGCCGACGAAGATCACGGCGTAAGCCAGGCCGCCTCGCACAGGGCCGAATAGCTGGCCTATCGTATCGAGCAAGTCCTCGGCCATGCCGGACCGCTCGAGCACGATGCCCATAAAAGTGAAGAAGGGAATGGCCAGCAGCGTTTCGTTGGACATTACTCCCCAAAGGCGCTCGGGCATCGCGGACAGCAACGGCCAGGACAAATTGATGGCATTGCCCGAATAAGGCGCCAGCTCGACGCCTATGACAAAGAATAGCAGGCCGTTGGCCGCTAGCGAAAAAGCAACGGGATATCCCAGCAACAGGAAAACGACCAATGAGCTGAACATGATCGGCGCCATGTTCTCGGCAATCAGATGTATCACTTTTGGCCCTCCCCGCTCGACGCTGCCGCGGCCTCGGCGTCGGTGTCCTCGGTTTCCTGCGTGGCTGAATGAGGGTCTTCCATTACCCCTCTCAGGATCGCAATTTTTTTAATGATTTCCGACAGGCCCTGGATGATGAGCAAGAGGAAGCCGATCAGCAGCAAGGATTTGGCCGGCCAGAGTATGAGGCCGCCGGCGCTATTGGACACTTCATTCGACTGGTAGGACTGGCTGACGTAGGGCAGCAGATAAACAGCCATCAGGATGGTGAAAGGCATCAGAAAAAACACATGGCCGAAGAGATCGATCATGTGCTGGGTACGGCGTGAACACTTGCCGTAAAGAATGTCGACGCGGATGTGCTCGTTCTCGCGCAGCGTGTAGGCGGCCGCGAGCAGGAACGCCGCGCCGAAGAGATACCACTGCACCTCCAGCCATGCGTTGGACGACACGGCGAAAGTCTTGCGGACGAGGGCGTTACCCGCACTGATGAGCAATGATGCCAGGATCAGCCAAATGACCGCCTTTCCTATCACGGCATTGAATCAATCTATTCCAGAAGAGAGCGCCAGAAACATGAGTTACCCCTCCGTAGGGCAGGGTCGAGAAAGTTGGACGGCGGTTAGACGCAGCCCGCTATGGATGTATGTGAAGGTGTATGTGAGGCCAGTCCCGCGGTGGCGAAAGCGCGCAAGCGTCCGAAGCGCCAGCCATGGCGCCTATTCGACGATGTTGCGGTTCTCGTCGCAGCGCTCCGGAACGCGGCGAAGCGCTGCAAAAGTCAGCGGGCCAAGGCCGGCCGGCTATAGTTTGCCTTCGCGCTGAAGGCCCATCATGAAGTTGTCGTAGCCGAACTCGCCCACTTGCGCCCAAAGGTAGGCGTCGCGCCGAAAGGCTGTCTGGCTGTCATATATCTTCTTGAAGCTGGGGTTGCCGCTCGACAGCTCGGCAGCCACTTCATTGGATGCATTCCAGCAAGCTTCGAGGATCTTCTTGTTGAACAGGCGCAACTTCGCGCCGTTGGCCACCAGCTTGCGCAAGGCGGTCGGGTTTTCGTAGTCGTAGCGTGCGACGACATTGCTATTGACCGCTTCGCATGCAACTTTAACGGCGTCCTGATAGCTCGGGGGCAGCTCTTTCCATTTATCTGAATTTATGAAGGTATAGATCAGCGACTGCCCTTCCCACCAGCCCGGATAATAATAGTAAGGAGCGACCTTATAGAGCCCCAGCTTCTCGTCATCGTAGGGGCCGATCCACTCCGCCGCGTCGATCGTGCCCCGCTCCAGGGATGTGTAGATTTCACCGCCGGGTATGGCTTGAGGGACGGCGCCCAGCTTCTCCAGGACTTTGCCGACGTATCCGCCCACCCTCAGCTTCAGGCCCTTCAGGTCTTCCACCGAGTTGATCTCTTTGCGGAACCAGCCGCCCATCTGCGCGCCGGTGTTGCCGCAGGGAATTCCGTACAGGCCGTTCTTTTGATAGAACTCATTGAGCAGATCCTTGCCGCCGCCATAATAAAGCCATGCGTTGGTCTGTCTGGTATTGAGGTTGAACGGGGCCGCCGAACCCAAAGCCCAGGTTGGATCTTTGCCCCAGTTGTACTGCGGGGGCGTGTGGGACATTTCGACCGTTCCGTTTGCGGTCGCGTCCGCCGACTGAAACGGAGGCACAAGCTCGCCCGGCGCGAAAACCTGGATGTTGAACTTGCCGCTGGTTATCTTCCGTACATAATCCGCCAACATCACCGCCGCCCCGTACATCGCGTCGAGCGACTTCGGATACGCCGATACCATGCGCCAGTTGAGCTTGGGCTCCGACTGCGCGAATGCAGGCGCCGCTATCGAAGCCGCCGCCACAGTTCCGGCCGGTATAGTCGCCAAGAATGATCTTCTCTTCATGATTTCCTCCGTGTATTTAACTTTCGAAGCATCTTAGTTAAATCGATCCGACCGGAACAGTGACAGATATGCGGAGATATGACAGGTACAGTTTGGGAAAGAGAATAGGGTCGGGGAGTACAGCATTCGCGTCAACGATCAATGGCGCATCTGCTTTGTCTGGACTGAAGCTCGAGCATGCTTAAAATTGCCGCTCGGGACGGATGCGCGTCCAGTCGCCATATGGCGGCTTTAGTGGCGCGCCAGCCAAGGCTGCCGCCCGTCACCCTTGCGACGGCGCCGCGGACCCCGCCATGCGGGACAGGATTCCGTCCTTCAAGCGATAGTGATGCACCAAGGCCATGATGACATGCCCGGCTATCAATGCCAGCAGGCACCAGGCCAGAAAGCCGTGCAGCAAGTCGGCCGGCGCGGTCATCCAGGTGATTTCGACTCCCGTTTCCTTGGTGATGGGCAGGCCGAAGGCGGAAAACGCCTTGCCCGAGCCGAACTGGCGCAGCAAGGCCAGGGACGGAATCAACAGCATCAGGACATAGAGCGCAATATGCCCCAGCCTGGCGAGCCGCCCCGTCGCCGAGGCGTCGTAGCGCGGGCGCCGGCGGCGGTTGTACAGCGCCCAAAGTATGCGCGCGACGCAGAGCGTCAGCAGCAGCAAGCCCAGCGGCCGGTGCGTGCCGACGAGAAAAGCCGTCAGCGGCGAGCGCCCGACGATCAACTTGATCGCCATGCCCATGAACTGCCAGCCGAACAGCAGCGCCATCGCCCAATGCAGCAGCCGACTGACAAACCCATAGGTGTTTTCGGTATCCCGCCATGGCAGCTTCTTCGCCGGTTCGCTGGTTTGCGGCGAAGCAGGAGACGGAGCGGAAAACTTACCGTTCATGATGGAGCTCCCTTCTTCAAAACCCAAAAAATCAGAGCTAAAAAAATGGCAATTCCTGCGCTCGATCTGCGCGGGAATTGCCGGGTAGCATCAGCTTGCCTGAGCCCAGTGGGCGACTGCCTGAGCCGCCCCCGCGCTACAAGACAACAAAGACTGCAATCAGCCTTGCGAGCCTTCCGCCGGGCCTTGCGGGCCGCCTTGGGCTTCGATGCCGCCTATCGCTTTCATCGACAAGCGCAAGCGGCCCTTGTCGTCGGCCTCGATGACCTTGATGCGAACCATCTGGCCGACCTTCAGGACATCGTTGATATTGGCGATGCGGTAGTTGGCGATTTCGGAAATATGCAGCAGGCCGTCGCGTCCGGGCAGAACCTGGACGATGGCGCCGAAGTCCAGCAGGCGCAGCACCGGGCCTTCATATTCCTGGCCGACTTCGACATCGGCGGTCAATTCCTTGATGCGGCGTTCCGCTTCGCGGGCCTTGTCCAGGTCGGCGCTGGAGATGGTGATGGTGCCGTCATCGCCGATATCGATCTGCGTACCGGTTTCTTCCGTCAAGGCGCGGATGGTCGCCCCGCCCTTGCCGATGACGTCGCGGATTTTCTCGGGGTTGATCTTGATGCTGAGCATGCGCGGCGCGAATTCCGACAGCTCGGTGCGCGAGCCTTCGAGCGCTTCCTTCATCTTGCCGAGGATATGCAGCCGGCCATCCTTGGCCTGGGCCAGCGCAACCTGCATGATTTCCTTGGTGATGCCCTGGATCTTGATATCCATCTGCAAAGCGGTGATGCCCTGCACGGTGCCGGCGACCTTGAAGTCCATATCGCCAAGGTGGTCTTCATCGCCCAGGATGTCCGTCAGCACGGCGAACTTGCCGCCGTCCTTGATCAGGCCCATGGCGACGCCCGCCACGTGATCCTTCACCGGGACGCCCGCGTCCATCATGGCCAGGGAGCCGCCGCAGACGGACGCCATCGAGGACGAGCCGTTGGATTCCGTGATTTCGGAAACGACGCGTATGGTGTACTGGAAGTCCTGCGGTTCGGGCAGCAGCGAGATGAGCGCGCGCTTGGCCAGACGGCCGTGGCCGATTTCGCGGCGCTTGGGCGCGCCGAAGCGGCCGGTCTCGCCGGTGGCGAAGGGAGGCATGTTGTAGTGCAACATGAAGCGATCGCGATGCTCGCCCATGACGGAGTCGATGATTTGCTCGTCCTGCTTGGTGCCCAGCGTGGCGATGACCAGCGCCTGGGTCTCGCCGCGGGTGAACAAGGCGCTGCCATGCGCGCGCGGCAGCACCCCCAGGCGCACGCTGATGGGGCGCACGGTGCGGGTATCGCGGCCGTCGATGCGCGGCTCGCCGTTCAAGATCTGGCCGCG